>VYLX01000010.1_pt1 | contig 50525 bp, 33 predicted proteins | sample 5114181 | NCBI WGS metagenome assembly VYLX01 (sample SAMN12291812, study PRJNA351875) | freshwater metagenome | isolation source: freshwater lake | place: USA: Michigan, Sherman Lake | collected 2011-08-08
GGGGGGGTGGGGACCTTGGGCAGCGCGTTGGCGGCGCGGTCTGTGCTCTGAGCGGCGCAGGCGGCAAGAACGACGAGCATCGCCAGCGAACCGGACGCGACGCACGCAAGAAACCTCGCTGTCATGGGTGTACCCTCGTGCTGCTTCTTCGGGTTGGCGGGCGCGACGCGGGTGCGTCGGTCCGGCCGGCTCGTTCGAGGCAGTCAAGGACTGTATTCCCATGGCGAGCAATGAGTTCCGGTTGGCGATCATTGGTGCGGGCGGTATCGCGGCGGCCCATGCCGCAGGGGTGAAGGATTCGGGCGGTCGGCTCAAGATCACGGCGGTGATCGACCCCGTGGCGGCCAACCGCGAGAAACTCGCGGGCGAGTTCGGTGCCGCGGCGTTCCCCAGCCACGCGGAGTTCTTTGCCGCAAACAAGAAGAGCAAGATCGCCGACGGCGTGCTGATCGCCACGCCCCCGAGCATCCGGATCGACATCGTCTCGGCCGCGCTCAAGCACGGCGTGCCGGTGCTCAGCGAGAAGCCGCTGGCGCACACGCTTGCGGACGCGAAGAAGCTCGCGGGCCTCGCGCGGAAGTTCAAGAAGACTCCGGCATTTGTGGGCTACTGCCACCGTTTCAGCCCGGCGATCCTGGAGATGAAGGCGCAGTTGGCCGCGGGCAAACTGGGACGGTTGACGCGGTTCGAGAACTTCTTCGCGTGCGACCTGCCGGGCCATGAGAAGAAGTGGTTCAGCGATCCGAAGGTCGCCGGCGGCGGCGCTCTGCTGGACATGGGCAGCCACTCGTTCGACCTGCTGCACTTCCTGGTCGGCCCCAGCGACATCGCCGGCGCCTCGCTCGATCACAAGTGGAAGGGCCGGACCGAGACCGGCGGCGTGGTCCTGACGCGCGCGAGCAAGAAGGGCGCGAACATCCCCGTCGGCGCGTCCGGTGTGATCATCAGCGGCTGGGCCGAGACCAGCCGATTCACCGTCGCCCTTCTGGGCGATCAGGGCATGCTCAGTTACGACTACGAGAAGCCCGAGGAGATGGTCCACAAGGACCTGCTGGGCAAGGCCACGATCACGCCCATCAAGACCTGCGGCGTGCGGTTCCTCGATCAGTTGCTGACCTTCGCCGACGCGGTGAGCAAGAAGAAGAACCCCGCGAGCAAGAACCTCGCGACGTTCGAGGATGCCTTCGCGGCGGCGGAGATGGACGCCAAGGCCCGCAAGAAGGCCAAGTAAACCGTCCGCCGGGACGGTTCGACCCGACGAAGATCGCTCACGCCCGCCTCCTGGTTCCCGGGAGGCGGCGTTCATTTTGCACTGGGCGGATCAGATCACCTCGATCGCGTCTTCGTCGGCAGGGTCTTCATCGTCGTCGCTCAGCGTCGCGCCGGCTCGCGGGCCGATGCCGTTAAACCCATCGCGCAGCGCCCGTCGGCATGCGTCGGCCAGAGCCTGGTGGAGTTTCTCGTGATCGGGCATGGATTGCAGGCGGAGGTAGAGTTCCTCGGCCAGAGCGGCGCTCGAGCGCAATGGCCGCACATCGCGGATCGCCGCGTCGCCGAGGGCTTCGTTGGCCTCCAGCAGCCAGCGCGGGTCGGGCACGATCAGATCGGGGTCGACCGGCGGCGTGCTCGCGGGCACGGCCGCGGCCTTTACCTTGCTGCCGCGTCCGGGTGATGCTTCGCTCGCGGGAACGGGCGTCCCCTTGGTCTTGCTCGATCTGCCCGAGGACTTGGCGACGGGTGAGGCAGGGGGCGGCGCGACGGGCTCGCTCGGCGGCGGAACCCGCGTTCGGAGCGTGACCGGCCCGAGAGCCACCACCGGGCACAGCCCCGTGCGCGTTGTCGGCTCGCGCACGACCACGACGATCGGCACCTCGGCCTTGTCGCCGATTTCTCGCAGCAAACGACCGTCGAGCCCGACCCGTGGCGGGCGAACGAAGTAGAACCCTGGCTTGAGTTCGCCCGGCGCAGGCAGCACCGAGTCGATGACCGTGACCGTGCCCGCGTCGCGTGCAAGGTCGCGCTTCTGCCGACGGGCTTCCTGCAAGGGAAGCAGGATCCGGGACATGCGTTCGTAGTCGTGGGCGCGATGGGCCGCGTCGAGCGCCTCGACGCACAGGCGTTCGCACTCGAAGTACCGCCCTGCGACGAGTGAGACGCTGGCCGACTCCATGGCCTGATCGATCTGCCGAAGTGTGTTCTCGCGGATCTTGTTCAACGACGATGTTCCGTGATGTGTCGGCGTTCGCAGAAGTGGCGGCCGGGCGTGCGGAGCGGCTCCCGATCCCCGAGCAGATTAGCGAGTTTTGAGCACGGTTGCCGACATGTCCTTGAGAATGCGTCGCCAGGCGTCCGCGGCGTCGACAAGGTCGTGCCCCAGAAGGTCCGCCAGCCCGGACCAGTCCCGAGACTGCACCGCGGCTTTGAGGTCCGACAGCAGGTCCACCAACCGCCCGACGTGCCCGGTCAGCAGTTCGACCCGGGTATCGCGTTCGCCGCTGGGTGTCGTCCCGGCGGAGACCAGAAAGTGCTCCAGCGGAAGGCCGACCAGCCGGGTGCCCTCTTCGACCCCGCGACGCACCATCTCCCAGACCCCGACGATTTCCTCCAGTTGGGTGAAGGCCTCGTCGTAGCGCCCGGTCCGGAGGGCCTCGCAGACCTCGATCTGTGCGGCCTTTGCGCTCACGAGCACGTCGGCCAGTTCGCTGAAGGTCGTCGAGACCAGCGAGGTCGGTTCCGCGGTGATGAACCGCACCTCGGCGTCGCGCATTTCGGTCTCGGGCGGGGACTCCAGCCAGTCATTCCGGCAGGGCTCGCCGTTGATCGTGGCCTCGACGATGATGCGGCGGGAGGCCTCGGCATCGGCGCGGGCCATGTCGAGCGCAACGCGGAGCGTGGGGCTGGTGAGTTTGAGCTCGGCACCGTCGAGAAAGGCCTTCATGTGGATGCTCCGGTCGGGTCGGCGGCTTCGCGCCGACGACGCTTGTGGATGAGGCGGATGTTCCGGGCGTAGATGACCACGCCGCTTGTCTGGCCCAGCACGCCGACGATGTCCTGCCGCCATGCGAAGTATGCAAAGAGGGCGATGCCTCCTGCAAGGCTCAACCACCAGAAGGCTTCGGGCACGACGCTCTGTTTCTGGCGTTCGCTGACGATCCACTGGATCATCATCCGGCCGAAGAACAGGCCCTGGCCGGCGAAACCGAGGACGATCCACGCGACGCCGGTCCAGGAGGTGACGTTCAGTGCGCGGAATGCGGTGTTGCCCAGGGACTGCTCGGCCTGTTCGAGCCCTTTGGGGCCGAGGATGCGGGCCAGTTCGCTGGCCTCGAACGGGCCTGTCGCGGGAGCGTCGCGGAAGAGCAGGCGGTAGGTGGTCCGCCCGTCGGGCTCCGGAGCGGCCTCGAGTTCACCCTTGAGCGAGCCGATGGTCAGGCGGGCGGTCTGTGCATCCGGGCGGAGTTCGTGGCGGACCTGCGGCCCGATGACGATCCACAGCCCGAGGCCCAGCAGCGCGACCATCGCCAGCAGCGGTTCCCACTTCATGCGTGCGACCCCGCGGACGCCGGGTGCGTGGCGGTGGTTGCCCCGGCGATCTGATCGACGCGACCCGGCCGGGACGCGACGGGTGAGATGGTCGCGGAGAGGACACCCCGGCGTCGGCTGGTCATCCAGCGGATGGCGAAGCAATCGATGAGCCCGGGGATGGCGCGCTGGGTGATGCCCAGGCCGTACTTGCTGACACCGGCCACACGTTCGCGGTGGCGAACGGGCATCTCGACGACGACCGAGCCCATGGAATGGGCCAGAAAGGGCATGAAGCGGTGCACGCCGCGGAACTCCAGCGGCAGGCGCAGGGCGACCTGACGGCGCATGATGCGGAGCGAGCAGCCCGTATCGCGGACGACGTCCCGGAGGATGAGCCGTCGGAAGAACCGACCGACGCGAGAACTGACTCGGCGGATGAGGTTGTCCCGGCGGGCGTGCGAACGGTCGCCCTGCACAAAGTCGGCGTTGCGCTCGCGGGCCAGATCGAGCATGGCCGGGAGGTCGGCCGGGTCGTTCTGAAGGTCCGCATCGATCGTCGCGATGAATGTGCCCCGGGCGGCGCGGATGCCGGCGTGAAACGCGGCGGACTGCCCGTTGCCCCGCCCCGGCGGCGTGTCGCGCATGCTCAGCCCCCGCAGCCAGGGGCGCGCGGCCATGAGTTCGGCGATGCACGCGCGCGTGGTGTCGGTCGAGCCGTCGTCGACGATGATGAGTTCGAAGGTCACGCCCGCGGCGCTCAGCGCCAGGCCGGTCTGCTCGACGAGTTGGGCGATGTTCTCGGCCTCGTTGTGAGCCGGGGCCACGACCGACAGCAAGAGCCCGTCGGGCTGGGCCGCTGCTTCACCACTGCCCGCGGGGTCGGCTTGATCGGCATGGGCCATGCGATCGGAGTCTATGCCGCTCGGGCTGTCCGGCGTGCCGATTGACGATGCGCCGGTGCCCTTTCGGGCATCTAGAATCACGCCAGTTCGCGCTCCGGGAAGTGTCGCGTGGTGTTCGCGGCGACCGCCCGGCAGTATTGGTTCCGGAGTTGTCCATGCACGTCCGTCCGATCGATCCCGCCACCGCTTCCGTCTCGGTTCACGTGCACATGGAGGACCCCGAGGCGCTTTCCGGCAAAGCCCAGCCCACGGTCGTCGTCAAGGGGCACCGCGGGTGGAGCCTGCTCGAGGTCGCCATGGCCAACGGGATCAACATCGAGCACGCCTGCGGCGGGGTGTGCGCCTGCTCGACGTGCCACGTGTACATCGAGAAGGGCGAAGAACAGGTCTCCGAGTCCACCGAAGCGGAGGAGGACCGTGTCGAGGAGGCGCCGGGCCTGCAGCGCAACAGCCGGCTGAGTTGCCAGTGCATGATCAACGGCGACGGGCCGATCCACATGCGCGTTCCGGCGTGGAACCGCAACGCGGTCAAGGAAGATGCGCACTGATCCGGCCAGCGAGTCGGCCACTGAGCGGGGCGATGCGTGGGGGGAAGGGGGCAACGGGGTGTCGGACATGAGCGCCACGGGAGCGAGCGCATGGCACGCAGCGATGAGTTCGGCTGGCTGGATGTCGAGATGATCGCGGAAATGCTCGCGGATCTGCACAGAGATGTGGACCCGCTCTCGCTGCGGTTCACGGCGTTGCGCGGGCTGGTGGAGAAACTGCCCGGCTTCGCGCCCGATCCGGATCACCCGGTCAACGAGCGGATCCTCGAAACGATCCAGCAACTCTGGCACGAGGAGCGTCAGGGCCTGAGCCGCGACGAGGATTGACCTGATGAGGATTGACCGGATCGGCGTCGCGGGGGCTCATTGCTGCAGCAGCACGAGCACGATGATGTCGTACGCGGCGTGTGCGGCGACGACGATGCCAAAGCCGCGGGCCAGGTACAGGCTGGCGAAGAAGACGCCCGCGGTGAAGTAGAAGACGAGTTTCCACCACTCGACGCCCGCCGGGCCGGTGATGGGGTGGTAGATCGCAAAGAGCAGGGAGGAGACGACGATCGCCACGACGCGGGCGGCGGTTTCGCTCTGGCCCAGCAAATCCTTGACGATCGCGTGCAGAATCGCGATGGCGATGAGGCGGAAGAGCAGTTCCTCGTACAGCCCCGCGCCGAGCGAAATTGCCACGCGGGCGCCGGTCGAGAGATCGTGGAGGCTCGTGCCCGCCGCGAGGGCGGCGACGGACTCGGCGCGCTGGAGCAGCGCCGCGAAGACGACCAGCGGCAGGGCCCAGAGGATGGATTCGAGGACCATGCCGACGATGACCAGCGGGCGGAGGGTCCACTTGTCCTTGCTGAAGATGTGCCAGGCGAGCAGGACCAGGAGCATCAGCGGCCCGGGGAGCATGAGCCCGACGACGCCGAAGAGTTCGAGAAAACTGCTCAGCAGACGATGGGCCAGTACGGTTCGTTGAATGCCCGAAGCCCACTCGGTGAGGTACGTCAGGGCCATGACCTCATAGGCGATGACCAGTGGAAGCAGGAGCACGAGGCTGTGGAGCGGGCGTGCGGAGAGCGTCCAGTAGTCATCACTCGCCCCGCGGAGGGAGGCCCGATCGCTGCGCCTTGGCATTCGACGCGTGGCCATAAGCGGTGGGCGGACACTTGGCGCAGCGGCCCGAAGGCTCAGCACACCCGCGGGAGGCCGGGGAACGGTGGGGGCGGGGCAGGCGGAAAACCGGGGATCAGACCCGGTCGAAGAGCGTTACTTCTTGGCGGCGGCCTTCTCGGCGCCGGAGCGCTTGGCGGGCGGCGCGTCGATCTGACCCGAGGCCTTGCGGGCCTTGAGGCGAGCAGCCAGGCGGCTCTTGCGACGTGCGGCCTGGTTCTTGTGGATGACGCCCTTGGCCGCGGTGCGGTCGAGGGTCTTGCTGACGGACTTGAAGGCCGCCTCGGCGTCCGCGAGCGACGCGTGCGCGAGTTTGTCCATGAGCTCCTTGACCGCCGTGCGCATCGCCTTCAGACGCCACTTGTTACGGGCACGGGCCTTGAGGTTCTGACGAACGCGCTTCTTCGCGGACAGTGAGTGAGCCATAGCGATCCAAGTCCTCGGTCGGCTTCCCGAAACCGGCAGAATGGCCGGGGTCGTGCGCTCCACACGGAGGCGCGTCGGGAAAGGCCCGAACGATAGTGCGCCACCGACACCGATTCAAGCCCGAAAATCCTCATCCTTGCCAGAACCGCTCTCGCGGAATTGTCTCGGCGCTTGCCTCTTGGCCGTGACGCCCTTACGCTTCCCCTCACTGCGGGCGTAGCTCAATTGGATAGAGCACCTGACTACGGATCAGGAGGTTAGGGGTTCGAGTCCCTTCGCCCGTATTCCGCAGGCCCTCCCGGCATCGCCGGGGGGCGGCGCGACTCCGCACACGTCGACGTTCCATCAAGCCCGGCGACGCCGACAAGCGGCGGCCGATGCGTGATTCTCGCACGCGCTGGCAGGACGAGCGTACCGAATCGCCATGCCGATGATTGCGGTGTCCCCCGAAGTACGCACCGATTCGCGCGTGAAGCCGTACAACCGAGGACCATTTCTCGACGCTCGCTTGCGCGTGGTATCTTCATCAAGGCGTGCATCGAGCGTGGCGGGCGATCTGACGCGACTTTGTGTTTCCCATGACCACCGGAGCTGGCATTGACGACTTCATCTCCCGGCCAGGCCCCCCGAACCTCGGCACCCGATGCCCGGGCGGCGTTGAGCATCCGCGATCTTCGCTTTGGCTACGGAGCGGGCTGGTCGATGCACCTGCCTTCGCTTGAACTGCACGCGGGTGAGCAGGTGCTGCTGACCGGCGGCTCGGGAACGGGCAAGTCCACGCTGCTGCACCTCATCGCTGGCCTGGTCGATCCGTCGGCGGGCGATGTCGAAATCGCCGGCCAGCGGGTGCACGCGCTGGCCGGGGCTCGTCGTGATCTCTTCCGCGGGCAGCATGTCGGCATGATCTTCCAGACATTCCAGCTTCTCGAGGGATTCTCGGCACGTGAGAACGTGCTGGCGGCGCTGATGTTCAGTTCGCTCCCGGCGTCCGAGCACGATGAGCGTGCGGCGGACTTGCTGGGCCGGCTGGGGGTGCAGCGGATGGACGCTCCCGCGGGAGAGTTATCGGTCGGGCAGCAGCAGCGCGTCGCGGTCGCTCGGGCCGTGGCGTGCAGGCCCACGCTGGTGCTGGCCGACGAACCCACGGCGAGTCTGGACCCTGAGAATGCGTCCCGCGCGATGGATGTGATCCAGTCGGCCTGCCGAGAACAGGGCGCGGCGCTGGTGTGCACCAGTCACGATCCGGCGATGGTCGCGAGATTCACGCGGAGCCTGTCGCTGGAGACCATCGCGACGATCACCGGGCAGTCGCGACCGCAGGAGGCTCGCTGATGCCCATGACCGACATGTCTCTGGTCGCGCGTTCGCTACGTGCGCACAGGCTCTCGACGATCGTCACGTCGCTGATGGTCGCCATCGGCGTCGCGCTGCTGATGACCCTGCTGACCGTCCGCGACTCGGCCTCGCGTGCGTTCCTTCGCGGAACGGGCAACATGCACCTGCTCGTCAGTGCGCAGGAGAGCCGCCTGGAGAGCGTGCTCAACTCCGTGTTCCACTCGGGCATTCCTCAGCGGGTGGTCACGTGGGAACAGTTCCGGTCGGTGGCGTCGCTGCCGCCGGTGGAGTGGGCGCTGGCGACGGTGCAGGGCGACAACTATCGCGGGTACGCGACCATGGGCGTGCAGCCGGCGTTCTTCGAAAAGTTTCTGCCCGATGGCACAACGCCGATGAGCCTGTCGGCGGGGACGTTCTTCCGCGAGGGCGACGCGGGAGTGTTCGATGTGGTGCTGGGCTCGCTGGTCGCGTCGGGTGTGGGGCTGAACGTCGGCGACACGCTGACGATCACGCACGGTGCGGATGAAAAGGGGCAGCATCACGAGGAGTTCAAGTTCACCATCGCGGGCGTGCTCGCGCCGACGGGCACGGCGCACGACCGCGTGGTGTTCGTGACCGCCGAGAGCAAGTGGATCGTGCACGCCGACGAGTTCCGCCAGCAGGCGGCGCGGGCCGCGAACGCGGCCGGGCACGAGGAGCCGACGCCGGCGAACCTCACGCCGGCCGAGAAGCCCGTGACGGCGATCTATGTCAAGATGAAGGCGACGCCGACGATCGCGCAGGTCGCGACGCTGGTCCGCAACGAACTCGGGCTCACCGCGGCGTATCCCGCCAGCGAGGTCCGGCGGCTGCTGGGGATCGTCGGCAACGCCGACGTGGTGCTCATCGGGATCGCGCTGATCGTGATGGTCTCCGGCGCGCTGGGCGTCATGCTCGCGCTTTACAACTCCATGGAGCATCGCAGGCGCCAACTCGCGGTGCTCCGCGTGCTGGGTGCCAGCAAAGAGCGTCTGCTGAGCCTTGTGCTTTCGGAGAGCGCCGCCATCGGGCTGCTCGGGGCGCTGCTGGGGCTCGTCATCGCGATCGTCGGTACGCAGGTCACGGCGGTGTTCCTGTCCGGTGCTCTGGGCGTCCCGATTTCCGGGGCGATCGACCCGCTCTGGGCGATCATCGTCGTGTCGGGAACGGTGCTGCTCAGCGCCGTCGCGGGGCTTGTGCCGGCGGTCAGGGCGTACCGCACGCCCGTGATCCGGAACCTTCGGCCTATCGGCTGACTCCATACAGTTCGGTATTCACGGGGCGAGCAATGAAAGCGTTCTGGATCTTCATTCTGCTGCTGATCGTCGCTGGCGGCGTGGCGCTGTCGTTCCGCGTGCGTTCGCCGGGGGACGTGCCCCCGAGCCTGGCGACGGGCGAGCAGGGCGTCGCGATGCCCACGCGGACCGCTTCGTCTTCGACTCGCTCGGCGTCTGTTGCGTCCATCGCGACCGCGCCACCCTCGGCCGGGATGCCGAACTCCGGCCCGGGCGTTGCCGATGGTGTGCCTGCGACGAAGACATCCGCACCCTCGGCGGCCGCAGCGTCCGGGGAGACTTCGGGACCTTCCGGCGATCAGGCCATGCCCCGCATCGAGGAGTTGCTCCCCGCGCCGACGAGTTACGACCCGGAGGGGATGTCGACCAGCGGCACGACGCTGATCACGCGCGAAGTGCCGGTGGGTCTGGAAGACTCGGCCAGGACGTCGACGGGGGCGGGCGTGACCGCGGGTGACGTCGCAGGCACTTTCGCAGGCGATGTCGCGGGCGGGGCAACGACCTCCGCGTATGTGCTGCCAATGAGCGATCGTTTCCCGGCGGATCGTCTGTTTCCCGCCAAGGCCGAATTGAAGCCCGATGGGGCGGTGATGCTCGATGGGCGATTCGCGGTGCCGGGCGCGGGCACGGCGGAGGATCCGTATCGCCTGACTTGGGACCTGCTGGTCTCGGCACAGGAAACGTACAAGCCGCGACTGGGCCAGACTCGGCTGCCGCAACGCGTCGCGTGGCTCGACGGCAAGCATGTGCGCGTCTCGGGCTTCATCGCGTTCCCGATCGCGAGCAACAACCCTCAGGAACTGCTGGTGATGCTCAACCAGTGGGACGGTTGCTGCATCGGCGTTCCGCCAACGGCCTACGACGCGGTCGAGGTGAAGTTGGCGGCACCCGCATCGCCCGCGCAGCGCATGAGCACCCACGGCACGCTGACCGGCCGAATGAAGGTCGATCCATACGAGGACCAGGGCTGGCTGCTCGGGCTGTACATCATCGAGGACGCCAAACTCGTCGCGGATCAGTGATCAGGTCCTGCTCGGCGGCGGCACGTTGTACGAGCCCCAGTATCGATCCAGTTCCGTGACCAGACGCTGGAACTTCTCCAGATCCACGGGCTTGACGACGTAACTGTTTGCGCGGTGGGCGTAGGCGCGGGCTCGATCGGACTCCGCCTCGCTGGTTGTCAGCACGACCACGGGAACCATGCAGAGCGCCGGGCTGTCCTTGATGAACGTCAGCACCTCGTGCCCGTCGACCTTGGGCAGTTTCAGGTCCAGCAGGACGACGTCGGGCCGCGTAGCGCGATCGAACGGCGCTGAGCGCGTGAGGTACGCGATCGCTTCCGCTCCGTCGCGAACACGCGCCACGCTGTGCGAGGCACCCTTGTCCTGAAGTTCCAGCATCACCAGTTCGGCGTGCGCGTCGTCGTCCTCGACAAGGAGCAGGTGAACGGCCCGTTCATGCGACCTTGGCATGGCTCGGCTCCTTTGCAAGCACGGATTCGGGAAGCGAGAACCAGAACGTCGCGCCGTCGGGTGGCGTCGACTCGATCCACGCCCGACCCCCGCTCAGCCCGGCGATCTTCCGGACGATCGCCAGCCCCACGCCGGTGCCCGGCGACGATGAGTCCAGCCGCTGAAACAGCCCGAAGATTCGTTCGTGGTACACCGCCGGCACGCCGGGACCGTTGTCCTTGACGAAGAAGCGGATCTCATCGTTGCACCGAACGCACCCGACCTCGATCCGCCCGCCCGGCTTGGCGCAGGCGTACTTCAACGCGTTACCGATCAGGTTGTCGAACACTTCGCCGATCTGGATCGGGTCGGCCATGATCAGCGGCATGCCGCACTGGACTTCCAGCGCCGCATCGGCCATTGCCAGGCGATCCGCATAGTCCTCGTGCAGGCCCGTGACCAGACGGTGGACATCGACGACCGAGGACGTGTGCGTGACGCGTCCGATCCGGCTGAGTTCCAGCAGGTCGTCGATGGTCAGACACAGCCGGGTTGTCGCGGTGTTGATGCGGTCGGCGAAGGTGCGGACGCGGTCCCATCGCTGGGCGTCGGCGTCGCGGATGATGTGGCCGATGAACCCGGAGATCGTCACCAGCGGGCTCTTGAGGTCGTGCGAAACGGTGTACACGAACTGCTCGAGTTCCTCGTTCTTGGTCCGCAGAATGGCGTTGAGATCGTTCATGTCCGACTCGACCCGCTTGCGCGAGGTGATGTCGCGCGTCGTGATCGCCACGCCGTTGCCCAGCGGGACAACCTGATGCTGGAGCCACTTGTCGGGCAGCTCTGGCGTGTTGATCGCGAACTCTTCGGACAGGGCCACGCCGGTCCGCATCACGCGCACGTACTTGTCGAAAAACCCGCCGGTGCGATTGACCGGAAGGAGTTCGCACAGGCGCTGGCCGATGATCTGCTCGCTTGTCCGACCGATGAGTTCGGCACCCTTCGTGTTGACATCGATGAAAACAAAGTCGATCACCTCATCGCTGTCGGTCGCGGTCACGGCCTCCACGAGGTAGAACGCGTCGAGGCTGCCCTCGGCCGCGGCTCGGTAGCGCTCTCGGATCGCCCGCCCTTCCTGTTCCGTGCGGTGACGCGTGATCGCCAGCGAGAGCACACGCGCCACGGCGTTGATCAGGTCTGTTTCCTCCCGCGAGAAGGGGCGATCGTCCTCCCAATACAGCCCGAGCACGCCGAAGGTTCTGGTCCCCGCGATGATCGGCACGTGCACCGATGATCGCACGATTCGCGGCGTCGGAACGCTCGAGTGAATCTCGCCACGCTGGACCACCATGCTCCGCGAGAGAAATGCCCGCCCGGCGGGGGAGTGCTCATCGAGCGCGATGACCGCTGTACCCACCACGCCCCCGGGCCAGCCCGTCGCCGATCGCACGACCAGTCCGTCGCCCTCCGGACGGGGTTTGGCGACCTTCACATAGCGGGCGCCGAGCACCTCCGAGAGCAGCCGAACGGCCCGGTGCATCAGCAGGTCGGTCGAAAGCGTCGCCAGCCCAAGTTCGGCGAGCTCCGCGAGCATGGACTGCGCAGAGCTGGACTGTCGGGTGAATCTGGTTCGCAACCGACGTCCGGCGGTCGTCCCGGGCACCGCCAGGCCGCAGGCCACCATCGCTCCGCCCAGAGCCGCCAGGGGGATCGATCCGTTCGACCCCGCCAGTGCGACCAATGAGGCCCCAGTAACGCAGACCAAGGCCCATCCTGCGGTGAGCATCGAACGCTGGGATGGACGGGAGCGAGTCATCGTGAAAGTAGTGAGACTTGGAATCAGTCTACCGGGGATTCAATCCAGCAGCCGCCTTTTCGAAGGCCCATAACGGCTATCGGCTGAGTCTGATTGAATCTCGGTCTCAGTGATCCCATTTTCCAGAAATCAGCAAAACCCCCGATAGCAGGCCGGAGATGCCCGATGGTCCGCATTGGGAGTGCGCAAGTCCGATCTTGGTGAAACCCTTGGACTTGGTCCGGAGATTCCGGATGCTGATAAAAATCTGGCAAGTTGACCCAAGTTCGCGGGCGCTTTGGCCGACCAAAAAGGCTGGAACGAGTGTGCACGTCCGCCCGTGAATGTCCCGGTCGGACGTGAGCAGGAATCTCAGAACGGGAACCAGTCCAATGGACGAGCTTCGGATTCTGCTTGCGGACGATGATGCGGAGCACCGTGAGTTGCTCGGGCTCGCCATTGAGCGGGGCGGGCGGCCCGTGCGCATTGACAGCGTCGGCACACCCGGGGAGTTCATCGAACTGGTCCGGACGCGGCAGTACGACTGCGTGGTGGTGGACTTCAACTTCAAGCCGCGGCGTGCGGATGAGCTGCTGATCGAGGTTGCCGACGCGCTGGGGGCGTGCCCGGTGGTGGTGATTTCGAGCAGCGAGGACCAGGCTGTGGTGATCGCGGCGCTGCGGGCCGGCGTGACGGACTTCCTGCCGAAGATCGAGGCGCTGAGCGAGGGCGCGCTGCTGTCGCGGGTGGAGCGTGCGGTGGCGGAGTCTCGACGGAGCGTCGCGGATCGTCGGACGCATCAGCGTCGCGAGGAGGAACTCGCAGCGCTGGCGGAGACCGATGCGTTGACGGGGCTGTTCAACCGTCGGCATCTGGAGCGGCTTGTGCGGAGCGACCGCTTCCGCAAGGACCGTCGTCGTCAGTTGTGCGTGGTGATGATGGACATCGACCACTTCAAGCAAGTCAACGACACGCTCGGGCATGCCGCGGGAGATGAGGTCATCCGCGCGGTCGCGGGGGTGCTGCGTCAGTCTCTTTCGCCGTCGGACTCGGCCATCCGCTGGGGCGGGGAGGAGTTCCTGGCGATCCGTCCCAGCAGCGATACCGCCGACACGTGGCTGTGGGCCGAGCGTCTGCGTCGCGGCATCGCCGACGCGCGGGTGATGGTCGCGGGGCAGCGGCTGAACGTGACGGTGAGCATCGGCGTTGCCCGCCTGAACATCGAGGACTTTGGCGACAACGCCATCAGTCTTGCGGACCACGCGATGTACCTTGCCAAGGAGCGCGGGCGCAACCGCGTCTGCACCTGGGACATGGTCGCGATGGAGCGGGCCGCCGAGCAGGTGGCGCTGGAACTCAAGCCCGGCGAGCCGGCGTGCTCGGCGCGGGTGCTGCGGGACAGGTTCCTGCTGCGATGTCAGTCCTGGCTCGGGCCCACGCAGGCGAGCCAGGTTCGCGAACATGGCGATCTTGTCGCGATGTGTGCACGGCGAATCGCCCGGCGTCTGGACAGCAGGGCGTCGGTGATCGATGGTGCCGAGAGCCTGGCGCTGCTGCACGATCTGGGCAAGTGCGTTGTGCCCGAGAGCCTGCTGAGCAAGCCCACGGGGCTTCACGTCGGAGAGTGGAACATCGTTCATCGCTCGGGCGAAGAGGGCGCGATCCTGGCGCAGCGGCTGGGCGTGAATGAGACCGTCGTCGAGCTCGTGCGCACGCAGGGTGTCCGGTTCGATGCGGCGGAGATCATGCGGATTGCGTCCGGGGAGGCCGACGCGGCGCAGCGCATCGAGGCACGCGTCGTGCAGGTCGCCGACGCGTTTGTGAGCATGACCACCCCCAGCGCCTATCGGGCCGCCCGCTCGGCGAAGGAAGCGGTCGAGGAACTCGTTCGCGGAAAGGGCCGGCAGTTCGATCCCGACTGCGTCGACGCCCTGGCGCAGATGGTCGCGGCGGGAGGCCTCGACGGCGACGCCGGAGAAACCGGCTCGTCGACCCGGGCGGCATAGCGCGCACGGGCGGCAAAGCGGCACGGGCCACGCCGACGGCGGACTCGGATGCGGGCTCGGCAGCAACAGCGGATCGATGCGGAGAGAATCGATGAGCAGCACCTTCAGCACAACCGTCGGGCGTCAGCAGCGGAGCGAGCCGCGGGAGCGATCGCCCGGCGTGGTCGTGGTCGTACGGGGCGTCGGTGTTGCGGGCACCGCGTCGCTGGCGAACCGATCGCGGTCGGGGTGTCTGCTCCGCGTCAACGGGCGACACGAGTGCTGCCAGGGTCAGACCATCGAGGTGTGTCCGACGCTTGAATCCGGCCCGACGCTCCTGATGCGCGTGGTTCGAGTCGCGGCCAGAGATGAATCCACGACCCTGCTCGGCTGCAGGCGCGTGCGATCGACGACCGCGGGTCAGCGTGCGCCCTCGATGCGTGTGCACGTGCGTGCCAGCCAGGCCGCTCGGCGTGCGACGCGATGACTACGCCAGCGTGAAGGTCTGTCCGAGCACGGGCAGGTGGGGTGTGACACCCAGTGTTCGGCTGATGGCGTCGGCCAGAGCCTGGCGCGGGCGGTCCTCGCCGTGATTGAGGAACCAGTGACGGGGCATGCGTCCGCTCGCCGCGGCGCGGGCCCAGGCGATGAGCGACGTGCGTCCGGCGTGGGCCGAGAAGCCGCCCATTGTGTGGATCGATGCGCGCACGGCGACGACTTCGCCCATGATGCGGACCTGCGCTGCGCCCTCGACGAGCCGACGCCCGAGAGACCCGTGCGACTGAAAGCCCGCGATGATGATGTGGTTCTGGGGCTTGTAGAGCCCGTGGCGGAGATGGTGCAGGATGCGTCCGCCGGTGCACATGCCCGCGGGGGCCATGATGATCGCGGGGCCTGCGATGCTGTTGATCGCGCGTGACTCGTTGCCGGTGCGCGTCAGCCGGAGCGTGGGGAAGTTCAGCGGGTTGCACCCGAAGGCCAGAGCGGCCTTGGCCTCGTCATCGAACAACTCGCGATGGCTCTGATACAGGCGTGTCGCGTCGACGGCCATCGGGCTGTCGACGAACACGGGCAGCCCGTTGAGTTCGCCGCGACGGTGCATCTGGCTGAGGTGGTAGATGAGTGACTGTGTGCGTCCGATGGCGAAGGTGGGGATGATGACCTTGCCGCCGGTCCTGCGGGCCTGATCGATGACCGATCGGAACTGAACGAGGGTCTCGTCGAGCGGTCGGTGATCGCGGTCGCCGTAGGTCGATTCAAGAATGACCGCGTCGGCGTCGGGCAGCGCATGCGGGTCGCGGAGCAGCGGGCTGCCGTTCTCGCCGACGTCGGCGGAGAAGTGCACGCGTCGTGATTGGCCCTTGTCGCTGAGGGTGAGCATGAGCGAGGCGGAGCCCAGAATGTGCCCCGCGTCCACGAACTCGATGGTCACGCCCGGCGCGACCTCCCGGGTCGTGTCGTACGCGCATGACGAGAGACGCCGAAGCACGCCGGTGACATCCTCGTCGGTGTAGAGCGGATCGATGCAGCGGGTTTGCAGCGGTCTGCCGCCGCGGGCGCGTCTGCGGACGCAGCGTGCGGCCTGCTCGACCTGCAGGTACGCCGAGTCGCGGAGGAGGATCTCGGTCAGCGCGATGGTGGGGGGTGTGCACCAGATCTTCCCGCGGAAGCCGTGACGCGTGAGCAGCGGCATGCGGCCCGAGTGATCGAGATGCGCGTGCGTGAGGATCACCGCGTCGAGCGTGGCCGGATCGAAGGGCAGCGGCCTGCGATTGAGCGCCTCGGCGGTTGCGCCGCCCTGGAACATGCCGCAGTCGATCAGCACGCGGGCACGGTCGGTCTGCACGAGCGTGCACGAGCCGGTGACTCCGCCGGCGGCACCATGGAATGTCAGTTGCATGAGCATCTCCTGCGAGCCGAGGAGTGTACCGGCGCGGACCGCACCCGCGGCGACCGCGGTCGGCTCACTTGCCCGCCGCACGATCGTCGATCCACGCGGCGCTCCCGGGGCCATCGAGGCTCTCGGGTGCAACGGGCACGGGGGGCTCCTGTCTGAGCACGCGCAGGAGTTTCCAGAGCAGGATCACCGTCGCGAAGCGGAGCAGCGTCGAGAGTGAAAAGGCCCAGAGGTACGCGTTGAAGTCCTTGCCCATGGCCCCGAGGATCCAGCCTCCCAGCAGCGAGCCGACGGTCATCGCGAGCGTGTTGAAGAAGAAGTAACTGCTCATGATGGCGGTGCGTTCCTCCTCGGGCAGGTGATCGAGAAAAAGCAGCCAGGTGGCCAGTTCGAAGCACGCCCAGACGACTCCCGAAAAGAGCTGGATGAGCAGGATGTAGAAAATGTTCTCGCTCAGCAGGACGAGGATGCTGATGGGCGCGATGCCGATACCGCCGACGATCAGGAGCGGGATGGGCCCGGAACGGCGGGCGATTTTGCCAAGGAGGCCCAGCGCCAGGACCTTGCCCAGCAGCACGGTGCCGACGAGCCCGGCGTAGACGATGTACGACCGCCCCTGAAGTTCGAGGAAGTATGGGTTCATGAACGGGGCCGAGACATTGGCCGCGAACGTGACGCAGAGCATGTAGAAGATCAGCCGTCCGTCGTGCCCCGCAGTCTGGGAGTGGAACCGCCGGACCATCGCCAGCGGGCTGACATATCGCAGGCCGCTGGGGAGCGGATCGCGCTCGGTCTGGCGCATGAGCATCGCGGTGCTCAAAGCCCGGCAGATCAGCGCGATCGCGAAGATGATCGCGAAGTACGGCAGGGCGATGGCTGGGTCGGCGATTTCGCGCAGGGGTCGCCACTGCGTCGCCAGGCCCAGGGCCGCGCCCGCGAGCAGAAACCCCGCGAGCGTTCCGGCCTGGAGCGCGCGGGAGCGCAGGCCGAAGAAGCGAGCGCGGACCGGACGAGGGACGATCGTCCCGATGAACGTGCTCCAGGCCGAGCCGGCGGACTGCCCGCTGGCCCAGTAGATCGACGCGGCCAGAAGAAGCGCCCATGACGGGATCGTTCCGAGAAGCGAGGCGACGATGAGCGGGACAAACGCCGCCGCCTGAAGCCCCGCCATGAGCACGGTCCAGCGCTTGTGCGACCCGACCCAGCGCACGCCCTGCGCAGAGAGCAGTTGCAGAGACGCGCCGGCGAGAGCGGGAACAGTGGCGATCAGCCCGCTGACCACCTCGCCCATGCTCAGCGCCAGCGCGAAGGCGGGCAGGTAGAGTTCGCCGACACCCACCATGACGCTGTACGCGGTCCCGTCGATCATGCTGCGACGAAGATCGGCACGACGTGTCGAGACGGGACGGGCCACGGGGCGGGAGCGTATGCGCCGGGTAGGCTGACTCATGTCTGCGAAGCGCCAAGCTCAAAAAAACGCGGACCCGGCGATCAAGCCGGGTCCGCGATGGAGTACGAGACTCAACTTCGATCGATCAGGCGCGACGACGACGCGTGGCGACCAGACCACCCAGAGCGATCAGGGCGGCGGCGCCCGGCGTCGGGATGGTGCCGATGCCGTCGGCGGCAAAGTCGGAACCCGAGGGGGCGTTGTACTCAACCACGATCCGGTCCACGTCCGCGAAGTTGATCGCGGCGTTGTTCGCGAGGAAGCTCGCGAACGAGAAGAGCGACTGGAAGGGGTTGCTCGATGCACCGACCATGACCGTAACGGCAGCGGTCTGCGCGTTTGCGGTGCCGATGCCGCTGGACAACGAGATGGTCACGGGCATGGTCTGGTCGTTGCGGAGGAAGTCGATGACGATGCCGTTGGCAGCGCCAACGGACAGGTCAGCGGACATGTTGAACAGAGGGCCGCCGTAGGTCATGGTGACCTTGGGCGTGACGCCCGTGTCGGTGCTCAGGCTCAGGGAGCCGGAGAGCTTGGTGACGACGCGGAGGCGGGAACGATCCTCGGGCTCAACGTCTGCCGGGGGCAGACCGATGTACTCGAGCACCGACGAGCGGTGACCGCCGACGACGCCCGCGATGCCGGACTGCGTCGTGGAGGCGGTGGTCGTGACGGGGGCGTTGGTGTAATCGACCGTCAGCGTGAATGCCGAGGACAGATAGTCGTCGATCTGAACGACGTACGCCGAGGCCGACGAGGCCAGACCGGCAACAACAAACACAGACGCGATGGACGCAAACTTCATGCTCTCTCCTCCTGCACGATCAGTGGGCGACCCCAAGGGCGGGTTGGTGAACGCACATGATGCGCGACAAATGGTGCTTTGACCAAGGAGATGCGCGACTTGGTGCTACGTGTTTCAAAATATTGGACCCTACCCCCGGATGATGCCCTTGGATCCGTGGTTGGGCCCTAAAATACACCCATTTCAGGGATGCAAATGTCGACAACCCTCGTCTGGCGAAATTTCTGGATGCGGCTACGCTCAAGAGCGATCTGCTCTCGGTCGCGTTCGGTGAACCCCTGAGCACGGAGTTTGTTCCAATGACGACCGCCCCGACGCCGGCGACGAAACTGCCCCAGGACCACCCCGCGGGCGCGGTGTTCACCAATACGGGGCCGGGGGCCGGGCAAGCCAAGCCTGGGCGGGTGGATCCGCAGGCGGTGACGATCAGCGGCGTGGTGCTGTCGCCGTCGTATGGCCTTGGTGACGCGGGTGGGCCGGGCGGCGGGACCGAGTCGCTGGCCTCTCCCGAGGCGGTGGCGGGGCACATCAGCGAGCCGGGCAAGTTCCCGTTCACGCGCGGGCTCTTTGCACAGGGGTACCGCACGCGCCTTTGGACGATGCGACAGTTCGCCGGCTTTGGCAGCGCTGACGACACGAACAATCGGTTCAAGTACCTGCTCGAGCAGGCCAAGGGCACCAGCGCGAACACGGGGCTGAGCACCGCGTTCGACCTGCCGACGCTCATGGGGCGCGACAGCGATGATGCGCTCAGCGCGGGCGAGGTGGGCAAGTGCGGGGTGGCGATCAGTTCGATCGAGGACATGCACCGGCTGTACGCGGACATTCCGGTGGACAAGGTCACGGTGTCGCAGACGATCAACGGGCCGGCGTGCGTGATCTGGGCGATGTATCTGGCGCACGCGCTGCAGCGCGGCATGAGCTGGGCGAACCTGGGCGGCACGCTCCAGAATGACATTCTCAAGGAATTTCACGCCCAGAACGAGTTCATCTACCCGCCCGAGCCCAGCGTGAAGCTGGTGGTGGACACGATCGAGTTTCAGAGCAAGTTCCTGCCCAAGTGGAACAGCGTGAGCATCAGCGGGTACCACATCCGCGAGGCCGGCAGCACCGCGGTGCAGGAGCTGGCCTTTACGCTGCGCGACGGGATGGAGTACGTCGAGGCGTGTCTGGATCGCGGGATGCCGATCGACGAGTTCGCCCCGCGTTTGTCGTTCTTCTTCAACAGCCACAACGAGTTCTTTGAGGAAATCTGCAAGCTGCGTGCGGCCCGGCGGATCTGGGCCAGGATGATGCGCGACCGATACAAGGCCGCGAGCGAGCGTTCGTGGTTTATGAAGACGCACGTTCAGACCGCGGGGTGCTCGCTGACCGAGCAGCAGCCCATGAACAACATCGTGCGCGTCGCGTATCAGGCGATGGCGGCGGTGCTGGGCGGGTGCCAGAGCCTGCACACCGACAGCATGGACGAGACGCTGGGCCTGCCGACGGAGCAGGCGGTGACGGTCGCGTTGCGGACGCAGCAGATCCTCGCGCACGAAACGGGCGTGACGCGCGTGGTCGATCCGCTGGGCGGGAGCTGGTTCATCGAGAACATGACCGACACCGTCGAGTCGGGCGCGCTGGCGTACATCGCGGACATCGACGCGATGGGCACGTACGCGGGCGCGGCCCCGGGCGGCGAGCGCAAGGCCGGCGTGTACGCCCCTCGCGAGGGCTACGGGCACGGCGTGGTCAATGGCATCAACAAGGGCTACTTCCGCAGGCAGATCGCCGAGGCGAGTTATCGCTTCAGCGAAGAGTGCGAGGCCGGCGATCGGATCACCGTGGGCATGAACGCGTATGTCGACCCCAACGAGAAGCGGCCGATCGAGATCCTGCAGATTCCGCACACGGTGGAAGTCGAGCAGTGCGATCGGCTGACGAAGTTCAAGGCCGCGAGGGACAAGTCGAAGGTCGCGCGGGCGCTTGGCAACATCCGCAGCGCCTGCCAGGGCAAGGCGTACACGCTGATCAACGACCTGCCCGGCATGGACCGCCAGCAGGGCACCGGCGCGGCGATGCACAAGACCAACGTCATGCCCGCGCTCGTTGATGCGGCCCTTGCGCACTGCACGCTGGGCGAGATGGTGCAGGCGATGGCGGATGTGTACGGGCGGTACACGGGTGGGCCGGAGTGGTGAGCACGCACGCGTGCGCGCGATGATGAGGTGAGGTTGTCGTTGACCATGCCGCGAGCGGCGGCTCAGCCCTTCGCCAGCCGGCCGATCGCCTCGTCGCGCATCCGGAACACCGTCCATTCGCTCATCGGCTCGGCACCGATCGAGTTGTAGAACTCGATCGCCGGGGTGTTCCAGTCCAGCACGCTCCACTCCATGCGCACGCAGCCGCGGGCGCGGGCGATGCGGGCCAGCGCGGTGAGCAGGGCCTTGCCAAGGCCCCGGCCGCGAGAGGCGGGTGTGACGTAGAGGTCTTCGAGGTACAGACCCGCGCGGCCTTTCCACGTTGAGTAGTTCATGAAGAACAGCGCGAATCCCTGCGGCGTGCCGTCCAGGTCGCCCAGGATCGCCTCGCACGTCGGGCCGCGGCCGAAGCCCTGGCCGAAGAGCGACTCGTGCAGCATCGCCTCGGTCGCGACGACCGCCTGCGGCTCGCGTTCGTACTCGGCCAGTTCGCGAACGAAGCGGAGGATCGTCGGCAAGTCGGCCGGAGATGCGACGCGGAGCGATGCGCCGAGAACGCTGCTTGACAGGTCGATGTTCAGCATCGCTGCGCCGATCAGTGGGAAGGGCTCGATCGCTCGCCAAGGCCGGCGATGAAGCGAAGGAAGAGATACGCCGCGACGCGAGCCGTGCGGTGGTCGGCGTCGTGGAGCGGGTTGAGTTCCATGATGTCGAAGCACGAGACCAGTGGGCAGCGCCCCGCGGCGTGCGCGTACTGGGCGACCTGCGCGACGGTCAGGCCGTCGGGGTTCAAGGCGCTGACGCCCGGGGCCTGTGCCGAGTCGATCGCGTCGAGGTCGAGGGAGACGAAGGCGGGGGGTGTGGGCGAGCCGGGCCCGGGGGATGCCCTGCTGGCAACGCCCTCGATCTGTCGCTGGGCCTGCTCGATGCTGAATGCAACATCCAGGCGCTCGCCGCCGTGATCGATGAACCAGTCGTGGTGCTCGCGGGTGTTCACGAGCGGGCTGAGGCCCACGACGCCCAGTGCCGAGACGCCCGCGTGCTGCGCGAGCGCGCGGAACGGCATGCCCGAACCTGGCTCCGGGCGAACATCCAGATGGGCGTCGACATAGAGCCCCGCGCGGACGCCCGAGTGCCGGCACGCGGCGCGGGCGAAGGCGAAGGTCAGGTCGTGGCCACCGCCGATGCCGATGGGCACGAGCCCGAGCGCGAGAATCGCCTCGGTCGCGGCGGTGATGCGGTCGTGAGTTTCGTCGAGCGTTCGCCCGGGCACGATGTCGCCGGCGTCCATGACGTGCGGCAGGGTGTGCTCGGCGCTGTGGCCCGAACGCGTGTCACCGATCGGCGTCCAAGGGGCGGGCTGGGCCACGCCGAAGCGTGCGAGCGAGGCGCGGAACGCGTGGGGACCTTCGCGTGCGCCGGGGCGGCCGTGGTTCATGATGACGCCGGTGTCGTCTGCAAGCCCGAGGATCGCGGCTTTGGCCTTGCTGACGTCCTCGACCCCGCCCGGACGATCGGCGAAGTCGGCGCTGGCCCGCTGAATCGTCGCGGCGTACTTGCCCGCGGCCACGAGGGGCCAAATTGGCGGGTTGGTGAAAGGTATCCGCATAATGAAGGATAGGGCCGGGGCGTCGGTGCCCCCATCGCGTCCGATGGCGGCGGGCGGTTCGGGCGATCGCGAACAATCTCGTCGTAGGCATGCGGCCCAGGGTGACGTGTCCGCTGCGTGTGCGGCAAGCGTTTCGCCTCGGCGTCAGGTCAGCAGGGCGATGGCCTCGTTGATTGTGCGGGTGGGAAGGCATTGGAGTTTGGCCGAGCGTGCGAGGGAAGCCAGGCTCTCGCCCGCGCGTCCTTCGCCGCGGATCTGCGGGACGATGACCTGGGTGTAGCCCAGGCGTGAGCACTCCAGGAGGCGGGCCTGAAGGTGGGCGACGTGGCGGAGTTCGCCGCTGAGGCCGACCTCGCCCACGACCGCGGTCATCGGTGGCACAGCGCGGCGGTGATGCGCTCCGGCGATGGCCAGCAGCAGCGCCAGGTCCGCGGCGGGTTCAACAGCTCGGATGCCGCCGACGCTGCTGGCGAAGATGTCGCGGTCGGCCAGACGCAGGCCGGCGTGTTGTTCGAGGACAGCGACGAGCATGGCCAGGCGGTTGGCGTCGAGGCCCGAGGACTTGCGTTTAGCCGCGCCGAGGAAGCCGGTGGCGGTCAGGGCCTGAAGTTCGACCATGAGGCAGCGCGTGCCGGTCATGAGCGGGCAGACGGCGCTGCCGGGCTTTGGGGGTTCGGCGAGTTGGGCGGCGAGTGTTGCGCCGGGCTCGGCCTGGCGCAGGCCCTGGCCGGTCATCTCGAATAGGCCCAGTTCGAGCGTGGTGCCGAAGCGGTTCTTGATCGCGCGGACCAGGCGGTGGGCGTGGTAGCGGTCGCCCTCGAAGTACAGCACGGCGTCGACGAGGTGCTCGAGCATCCGCGGGCCGGCGAGTTGGCCGTCCTTGGTGACGTGGCCGACGAGCACGACGGTGACGCCCGAGGCCTTGGCGAAGTAGACCAGTTCGGCGCAGCATCGGCGGAGCTGCGTGAGCGAGCCGGGGAAGGCGTCCAGGTCGGCCTTGTAGATCATCTGGACCGAGTCGATGATCAGGACGGGCGGCGAGGACTGGGCCCTGGGTGCGGGCGGGGCGTCGTCGTCGGCGCCGGACAAGCCGTGAGGTGGCGTGCCGGGTGCCGCACCCAGGACGCGTGCTGCCTGATCGAGGACTCGCGCGAGAGAGGTCTCGGCGAGGATGAAGAGCTCTTTGGGGAGCGGGGCGTGCTTGGTGGTTGAGGCAGATGAGGAGGGGTTGATGATGCGTGCGGCGCGCATCGCGACCTGTTCGCCCGATTCCTCGCTGGAGACGTAGAGGGTTCGTGTGCCGCGTGCGGCGAGCGCTCCGGCGGCCTGGAGCAGGAGGGTGCTCTTGCCGATGCCCGGGTCACCGCCGAGGAGAATGGCCGAGCCCGGGACGAAGCCACCGCCCAGGACGCGGTCGAGTTCGGCGATGCCGGTGGTGATTCGGGCATGAGCGCGGTCGGAGAGGTCGAACTGGTCGATGGCGCGGGCGTTGCGCTCGGGGCCGGCTGGGGTGATGGTGGCGACGCCGGCGGGGTCGTCGAGCGCCGAGTCCGTGTTCCACGCGGCGATGGCGGACGCGCGCGGGTCAACTTTGGCCTTAGTTTCGAGGGTTTGGGGCTCGAGGCTGTCCCAGGCGTTGCAGTCCGGGCACTTGCCCATCCACTTGGTGTGGGCAGCGCCGCAGGAACGGCAGACAAAGATCTGGCGGGTCTTCGGCACGAATGCGAGGATAGCAGAAGACCGGCGCATTGATAGGGTGCTGGTCGGAATTCAGAATCGTGGTGGGGCCGGGCGATGGTCGATCCTTACTGTTCTGAGTCGGCGCACGGTGGGGGGACGATCGTGGTTGGGGTGAAGGACGGTGATGAACGAAGCGGATAAGACAAGTCGGCCTGAAGGCTCTGCGCCGGCACCGGGACCGGTCAAGCCCGCGCGCCCGCCGAGGGCTGTCCGTCGGCTTCGTCGGGTGGTGATCGCGCTGGTGGTGCTGATGGTGCCGGTGGTGGGGGTGGTGGTGCTGACGCAGGGGCCGGTGGCCAGTTGGATCGCGGCGGGGCAGATTTCGCGATTGACCGGAGCGAACGTGACGGTGGGCTGGGCGTCGCTTCGGCCTGACGGCAGGCTGGAGTTGAGCGACATCACGATGAGCGTGACGGCCAAGGGGGATGTGGACGATCACGCGGCCCAGTTCGCACGCGTCGGGCGCGTGCTGATGGATCTGGACTGGAGCACGGTTCTGGCGGGGTCGGTCCGCCCGACATGGGTGCTGGTGGAGGATCCGTCGATCCGAGTGAGCCAGAGTCGCCGGGACGCGAGTTTGAACATCGCCGGGCTCGCGCCGCCCAAGGGCGGTGGTGGCGGCGGGTTGCCGAGGGTTGATGTGGTGCGCGCGAGGCTGGAACTGGGCGAGCACGGGCCGGATCGCGATGGGGACAAGCCGTACGACACGCTGGTGGCGCTCGATCTCCAGGGCTGGGTTGTGCCGGGGACGGATGATCGCACCGCGGCGGTGAAGTTCAAGCAGATCGGCGGCCCGCGGCTTGCGGGCGGGCAGACGAGCGAACTGATCGCATCGGGGACGGTCGACCTGACGACGGGCGAGGCGAGCGTGTCGTTGTCGAGCGTGGAGCTGTCGCGGTGGCCGATTGATCGGGTGCCGACCGCGTTCCGGGAAATCTGGTCGCAGATGCGGCTTCGCGGCGAACTGGCGAGCACGAAGTTCCGCTCGCGGCCCGGGACGGGGATCTTCGCGGAACTGGAGTTGCGCGATGTTTCCCTGAATGTCCCGGTGCCGGCGGGGCAGCTGGAGTTGACGGGCGGGCGGACGCCCCCGATGCGTGGGGTGAGCGGACGGATTGTCTTCGGGCCGGGGGGCGTGGAGGCGAACCTGGCCGGGTCGCTGGAGGACCTGACGGCGAACGTGAGTTTCCGATCGATGGGGCTGGGGGGCGATGCGCCGTACACATGCTCGATCACGGCGCGGGACTTCCTGCTGGAGCGTGATCCGCGGCTGCTGTGGTACGCGCCGCCGGTGGTGCAGCGGACGCTGATGAAGTTCAGCGGTCCGACGGCGACGCTCGACGCGGAGATCCGGATCGAGCGAGCGGCGGGCGTGCCGGACGCGACGGGCGCGCTCGTGACGCCACCGCCTCAGATCGCCGGAACGCTGACATTCCGCAACGGCGAGGCCGCGTACGACGAGTTGCCGTATCGCTTGCGAGACCTGTCGGGGCAGATCGACTTCAACACGCGCGAGGTTCGTCTGACGAGCGTTCGCGGGCGGGGGCTGACCGGCGCGGGGATGTTCGCCCAGGGGCTGATCAGCCCGCCGACCGATGACGCGGCGGTGGATATCGGGCTGACGATTACCGATGCTCCGCTGGATCAGGAGTTGATCGATGCGCTCGATGCTTCGCCCGGCAAGGGGCTGACGAACATTCTGTTCTCGCGGCGCGATATGGAGCGTCTGCTGCGCGACGGGCTGGTGCAGACGCCCGAGGACTTTGAGCGTCGGCGTGCGCGGACGGTGCTGCTGGAGAACGCGCCGGACGGATTCGAAGGACGCTCGCGGGTGGAGATCGACGACGAACTGCGGCTGTTGCGTGAGCAGTTGAGCGTGCCGGCGTTCGCGTTCGGTGGAACGATCGATCGGGTGGAGATCGCGATCAGGCGTGCGCCGGGGCCGGGGCAGCGGATCGACAGCCGGATCGAGGTTCGATTGTCCAAGGCCGGCCTGGTGCCGGAGAACTTTCCGATGCCGCTGGAGGCGACAGGGCTTCGGCTGGTGATCGATGAGGACGTCGCGACGCTCACGAGCGAGGCGATTGTGGGCGCGGGCGGGCGCGGGCGCGTGGATGTGCGGGCGGAGGTGCCCGTGCCGCCGCCGCCGAAACCGGGCGAGGCGCCCAAGCCCAAGCCGCCGATGCGGGTAACGGTCGATGCGCGGGACGTACCGATCGATGAACTGGTGATCGCGGCGATTCCGGACGCGGAGGACGCGGGCGGCGACGCGAAGGCGATGCTGCGTGCCGCACCGGGGGAACTGGGTGCGCTGTCGGTTCGGCGGGCGCTGCGGACGCTGGGGCTTTCGGGGCGCGTCAACGCGAAGGCGGTCATCGGCGGCCGGGAGGACGGGACGCGCGGCTTCGATGTCGCGGTGGAGTTCGACGACCTGACGAGTTGGCCCAGGCCCGTCGACGCGACCCACCCGGCGCGGGTGCTCATCACGAACATGGCCGGGCGCGTTGAGGTGAGCGAGGACCGGATCGCGATCTCGGCGCTGTCGGGCTCGCTCGTGGAGGTTCCTGACGAAACCGTCACGGGCACCGGCGTGAGTGGCGACACCGGCGGGGCGACGGAAACGAGCGAGCCCGGCGGCGCGTTCGTGCTGGACGTCACGTCGCTGCTGCCAAGGCTGCGCATGCGCCAGAGCGACGGATCGATTGTCAGCCGAGCGGGCGATCTGAACGCGCGGGCAGAAGTCAGGGGCTTGCGCCTGAGCCTGCCGATCGAGGACGTGCTGGCCGCGGTGTCGCCGTCGGCGGCGCGGCGCGTCGAAGACGCTCGAAACCGCTACGAACCCGATGGCTTTGTCGATGCCGACCTGGAGGTGTCGGGGCTGCTGTTCCCCGCGCCGGAGAATCTGGAGTTGAGCGCCACGCTGCGTGCGGCGACGGGGGTGCGCCTGCGTCTGCTGGACGGGCCGGTGGCCGTTGAGCACCGCTCCGGAACGGCGGGGCTTGTGGCGTTCACCGGCGCACGGGTGCCCACGGACGAGCGCATCGAGTTCACCTTCAACGACGCGGTGCTCGCGTCGACCTTCGACAATGACCCCGCCGGTGTGGTCCGGCTTCACGGCAGCGCGCGGCTCGTGTTCAACGAGCGCGGCGAGGTCCGGCTCGCGCCGACCAGCGCCGTTCGTGCCGACTTGCGTGGCGTCCGGCCCGAGAGCCGCATCGCCGCCCGCACCCTCGACCTCATCGGCGCCGATGCGGTGCTGGCAACGCTCACCGAGAACAAAGTCCGCGGCGAGATCGACGCGGAATTGTCGCTCGACCCGGTCGAGCCCGGCACGTTCGCCGACGATCCCGATCGCACATGGACCCTCTCCGGTGCCGTCCGTCCGGTGTGGCTGACCCTCGAGCGATTCGGCACGCCTATCGAGTTCCCCGTTGTGTCCGGGCAGGTCACCTTCCGCGACACCGACGGGTCGTTCGAGCGGCTCACCATGGCCAACGACGACTGGGAGGCTGCCCTGGTCGGCACCTGGAGCCGGCGCACCGTCGACGGCGTAGCTCGGCTCGACCTCGATGTGCGGCCGGCGCTCGAAGGCGGGCGGCTTGAGGCGACGATGCTGGCCTCGCTCCCCGAGGCCGTGCGGGCCGGGCTCAAGAGCGTGAACACCACGATCGCCCGCGGGCTGAGCCTGTCCGATACGCGCGTGACGCTCAGCGCAGTGGGCGATGAGCCGGCGACCTTCGACGCGCGCGGCGTGCTGACGTTCGGACAACTCGGCGCAGATGTCGGCATCCCGCTCCGCGATGTGGGCGGAGAGATCGACCTGCACGTCTTCCGCAACGCCGGGCAGAACGTGCGATTCGATCTGAATCTGTCGGCATCGAGCCTCGTCGCGGGCGTGGTCACGCTCGGCGATGCGCGGGCCCGTCTGGCCGGGGGCGAGCGAGAGGGCGTGCTGGAACTGCGAGAGTTGTCGGGTCGGGCCGCGGGCGGACGGCTCAGCGGGTCCGCCCTGGTTGAGCCCAGAACCACCGATACCGCCAGCGCCGATGGCCCGGTCTCGGCCGGTACGCGGCAGTACTCGGCCAAGGTCGAGATTGCCGGCGTCCGCTTCGCCGACCTGCTCAAGGACATTTCCCGTCGCACCCGTGTGCTGCCCAGCCAGGCTATGGACCCGACCCTGCTCCGACAGGTGCTCTCGGGCGAGAAGGCGATGGAAGGAGCCATCGAACTGCCGGAGATCATCGATATCGCGTCGCTCGAGGTGCAGGGCCTCCCCGACGACCTGTCGCGCGGCTCGCTCGATGCTGAGATCAGCCTTTCCGGAATCGTCGGCGAAGAATCGTCGCGGATCGGTCGCGGGAGCGTGAGGATCTTCGGCGGTGATGTCGTCCGCATCCCGCTGGTCGTGCCGCTGCTGAGGCTGACGAACCTGCAGCTTCCATTCGATGAGCCGCTGGACTTCTTCCACGCGGCGTGTCACCTCGATGCCTCTCGCGTGACCTTTGACGAACTCGCGCTGATGAGCAATTCCATCTCGATCGTCGGATCCGGAACGATGGACCTGCCGACGATGGGGCTCGACCTTCGTCTGACGAGCCAGTCGGCCGCACGCCTGCCGCTGATCTCGGCGCTGTTGGAGGGGCTTCGCGACGAGGTCGTCAGCACGCGCATCACGGGCACGCTCGCGGCTCCGTCGATCTCGCCGCAGATGTTCAGCGCGACGCGCAGCGTGCTCGCCCGCCTGCTGGGTATCGACGACCCGAGCGTCCCGATGACCGACGACGAGGCGATCCGCCGGGCCCGCGAGGAGCGCCGGCGAGCCCAGACCGCGGCCATCGAGGCGATGAGCGCCGCGCCGGAATCGGCGCGTTGAGGCTGATGCCACCGGGTTGGTCGCATCCGCGACGGTGGGGTCCATGCAATTCTCGGCCTGAAGCACTCCGACGGGACTCCGAGATCGGGAGAGCGTCATCCCGCCCATTCGCCCTGATTGCACTGGGCGCAGGATCCACGGGGCTTTCCACACGCCGGATCATCGCCCCTGTGCCCTTTGGCGGGGCGGCGGACAAGCCGGTACGATTCGCTCTATGGCACGGATGCTCTTTACTCAACTGGCGCGGCGGTTCGGTTCTGCGGATGAGGCGGCGCTCACGCGCCGGGAGGTGCTCGCCGCGTCGCTGGCCGCGGGGGCGGGGGCGATGCTGCTCGCCACGGGAAGCGCTTTGGCAGGGGCGGGCCGACGCCAGAACGGCGGAGGGGCTGAAGGAGCGGGTGGGGGGGCTGAAGGTGGCCGACCGGGCAACGGGCGGACGGTCCTGGTCGTCGGCGGCGGGCTTTCGGGCCTGGCCTGCGCGTACGAACTCTCGCAACTGGGCTATCAGGTCCTCGTGCTCGAAGGACGCAAGCGTCCCGGCGGGCGCGTGCTCACCATCTCGGACTTTGTCTCGGGCAAAGTTGTCGAGGGCGGCGGCGAGTTCGTCGGGTCCAACCACCCGGCGTTTCTGAACTACGCCAAGCGCTTCGGCCTGGAACTTCAGGAAGACGGCGAGATCGAGAATCTCTCCACGCCCGTCGTCCTCAACGGCAAGCGGCTGAGCGACAGCGAACTCGAAACGATCTACAGCGAAATGGCCGGGGCGTACGGCTCGCTCAACGCCGACGCCGAGACCGTCGACCCCGAACGCCCGTGGGCCACCGCGAACGCCGCGGCGTGGGACAACCGCTCGATGAAGGACTGGCTCGACGCCCAGACCCTCAGCGACGCGGCCCGCACGCTCATCCGGACCGACCTCGAGACCAACAACGGTGTGCGCATGGATCGCATGTCGTACCTCGGGTTCCTGACGATGCTCAAGGGCCACGGCGTGAGCAAGTTCTGGACCGAGACCGAGGTCTATCGCGTCCGCGGCGGCAACGCGCAACTCGCCCAGGCCTTCGTCGACGCCATCGGCCCCGAGCGCGTGCTCTTCGAGCAGGCCATCATCCGCGTGATCATCTCTCGCGGCAAGGCCGCGGCCGTCAACTCCGACGGGCAGCGCTACGAGGCCGACCACGTCGTCGTTGCGGTTCCGCCCTCGGCGTGGCAGGCGATCGAGTTCTTCCCCGCCTTGCCGCGTGGGCTCCGTCCGCAGACGGGCACCATCATCAAGATCCTCGCCGGGGTGCAGCGGCGCTTCTGGCTGGAGGGTGACGACGCGGCCATCGGTCTGAGCAACGAGGATGTCGCGCTGACATGGGACGGCACCGCGGGGCAGCAGGGCGACACCGGGGTGTGCCTGACCGGGTTCTCCGGCGGGCCGGGCGCCGAGCGGCTCCGGGCCATGACCCCCGACCAGCGCCAGCGCGCAGCGCTGACGCAGATGGCCCGCGTTCACGCGCGGCTGACCTCGCAGAACGTCAGCGTGCGCGTGATGGACTGGGCCGGCGATCGCTGGACCAAGTGCGGGTACTCATTCCCCGCGCCGGGACAGGTCACGACCATCGGGCCGCTGCTGCAGCAGGCCCGCGGCGCGCCCGGGCTTCTGCACTTCGCCGGCGAGCACTGCTGCTACCGGTTCGTCGGCTACATGGAAGGTGCGCTGACCAGCGGCCTTGACGCGGCCCGAAGGATCGCGACGGCCGACGGCGTGCTCTCGAAGCCCGAGCCCGCGGGCATGGGCGACCGCCCCGAGTCCGCGCCCGCGACGGGCGAGCCCATGGAAGCCCAGCCGCCCGCCACGCCCGAAACGCCTGCCACGCCGGACGCACCGCCCGCGGCACCGGCGAAGATCGAGATCGACCTCGAGCCCGTCGGCGCCGGAAGCTCCACCGGCGGCGGAACCGCGGCCCCCGCGTCGCCGAAGATGTGATCGCGGGCGGCGATCGTCGGGAGTGGAGCCGGCGATGCGGACACCGATGGGAGCACGGACGGGGTCAGGCAGTGTGCGGAGAGTGGGTGATGTCATCGGGGTCGTGCCGCCGGGGGATTCGCGGTCTTTGGAGCAGTATTCGTGATGCGACATAAAACCGCCAACGACCTCTCCAAGACCATCCGCACCGCGATGGTGGACCTGCTCTGCCCTCGCCTGGCGGACCTGATCGACCTGCACCTTCAACTCAAGCAGGCTCACTGGACGGTGCGGGGGCCGAACTTCATCGCGTACCACGAACTCTTCGACAAACTCGCCGACGAGATCGAGGACTTCGCCGACGAAGTGGCCGAGCGGATCGGGCAACTCGGCGGCCAGGTCGAAGGCACCGCCCGAGCCACGGCCAAGGCCAGCACACTCAGGGAGTATCCGTCGGGCATCGCCGGCGGACGCGAGCATGTCGAGGCTCTGACCCGCGTGATCAGCGACGCGGGCGCGAAAATACGCGCCGCGATCGACGCCGCGGCCAAGGCGGGCGACGCGAACACGTCGGACCTGCTCACCGGCGTCAGCCGAGGGCTGGACAAGTCGCTGTGGTTCATCGAGGCGCACACGCAGGCGAAGGACTGACGCCGGCGCACCCGCCGACGTGGCGGGCGCCCGCGAAGATCGTGACGGCGATGGGGACGTTGACGGCTTTCAACGAAGGGGTTGAACATGACAAGATCAGCAACGGCATCGATGGTGTTCGCGCTCGGGCTCTGCCTCTGCGGGCCCGCGGCCATGGCTCAGTCTCCCGGCGGCGGGTCGCCGGACTTCAAGGACACGCCCTCGCCCGAGGGGCCCGCGACCAGGCCCGGCCGCAACACCGTGCCCCGCGGCGACGCGATCAGCCTGCGCCCCAAGTGGGAACTCGGCGAGGTCACGCGATACACACTCACGCAGACCAGCACCACCAAACTGCCGACGCTCGATAACTCCGGCACGCCCGTCGGCAACCAGACGATGGTCCAGCGTCTGGGCCTCGCGCTCACGCCCACGAAGATCAACCCCGAGGGCGGCGCCACGGTCGAGATCAAGATCACCAGCGTGAAGATGACCAGCTCCGGCGGGATCATGGAGTTCGAGTTCGACTCGACCAAGCCCACGCCCCCCGCAACTCCACCCGGAACTCCCCCCGCCGCGCCCGGTCAGCCCGCCGCACCCGGCGGTGCCGAGCGCAGCATGATCGACAAGATGCTCTCGCAAATGGTCGGCTCGACCATGGTCGCGGAGTTCGATCGCGACGGCAACATCACGAAGATGTCCGGCGGCGAGGCCTTCGCCTCGGCGGCGACCATGGCCGGCGTGGGCGGCGGCGGGCCTTCGCTGTTCACGTCGCTCACGCCGCGGGTGACCGGCAACGCCGAGCCGAAAGTCGGCGAAACGTGGTCGAACGTCACCGACCTCTCAACGCCGCTGACCGGCGCGGTACGCATGGACGTCAAGCACACGCTCCGCTCGGCGACGCAAAGGGACGCGACCATCGGCTTCGTCGGCACCATGATCCCGCCCAGCGAAGGTGCCATCAACACCGCCGACGCGGTCATCCGCTCGGCCAGCCAGCAGGGCACATATGTCTGGGACCGTCAGCGCGGGCAGTTGCGGTCGATGTCGATGGACATGAAACTCGAGGCCCAGATCGCCATCGTCGGCGGCGATCCGTTCACCAGCGCCACCACCACGACGATCGAACGCGTCGACGAGCCCGTGGCCCCCTCCCGGCCCGCGCCGGGACGCAAGACGCCCTGATCGGCTGCGCCCGGACCTCCCGCTCGAAGTCGCCGTGAGCGTGCCGGCGAACCTGCGACCGGCTGATCAGTACGTCTGGACCGCAGGCGTCCCGGCTTTCGATACCGCCTCGCTCGCCGACAGCACCGCGTGCATCGCCTCGATGCAGCGGTCCACCGCGTGCGTGTTCACATCAAGGTGCGTGACAAAGCGGATCCGCCGGGGCTGGTTGGGCAGCGCGAGCACGCCCGCCGCACGCAGCCGTTCGCACACCGTCGCCGCGGGCGGGTGCGGCATGTCGAGATCCACGAAGACCATGTTCGTCACGACCGGCATGGCGATGCGCACGCCCGGGATCTGGCGCAGCCCGGCCTCGAGACGGCGAGCGTTGGCGTGGTCATCGACCAGGCGTTCGCGGTGGTGGTCCAGCGCGTGCAACGCCGCCGCGGCGAGTACGCCGCTCTGACGCATCGTCCCGCCGAAGAGTTTGCGGAAGCGGTGCACACGCTCGATGACATCCTTGCCGCCGACAACCGCCGAGCCGACCGGCGCGCCCAGGCCCTTGCTGAAGCAGCACGAAACGGTGTCGAAGTGGCTCGCATACTCCGCCGGCGTGATGCCCGTCGCGGCGCAGGCGTTCCAGAGGCGAGCGCCGTCCAGGTGCGTCCGCAGCCCGGCCTCGCGCCCCGCATCCACGACGCTCCGCAGCCGCTGCATGTCCCAGATCGAGCCGCCGCCGCGGTTGTGCGTGTTCTCAACCACGAGCAGCTTGCTCACGGCGAAGTGATGCTGCCGGGGCCGGATCGCCCCGCGAACATCCCCCGCATCGAACTGCCCGAGATCGCCCCGCAGCGGGCGGATCATCACCCCGGAGAGCGCCGCGGGCGAGCCGGTCTCGTAATGAATGATGTGCGAGTCCTCGTGGCAGATGACCTCGTCGCCCGGCTCCGTGTGCGCCCGGATGGCGGTCTGGTTGGCCATGCTCCCGCTGGGCACGAAGACCGCGGCCTCCTTGCCCATGATCTTCGCGACGCGGTCCTGCAGCGCGATCACCGTCGGGTCATCGCCCAGAACGTCGTCGCCGACCTCCGCCTCGGCGATGGCCCGGCGCATCGCCGGAGTCGGTCGCGTGACGGTGTCGGAGCGGAAGTCAAAGGGCGGCGTGCTGTTCATGGCCGAAGGCTATGTCGCGGGTTTGGCACGCGTGCCACGCGGGCGGTACCCTCCGCTCACGATGACCCCGCGCGACGATCGTGACCTGCTGCTCATCCCCGCGCCCAGGCGCGTCGAGTTCCTCGGCGGCGACGTCGCCGTGCCCGCGGACGGCCAGGCCAAGGTGCGCGAGGTGCGATTGCCGGGCAGGCCCGACGAACGCAGCATCGCGGGTCAGGCCTACACGCTGCGCGTCGTCGACCCCGCGAGCGACGGGAACGGGCAGCTCTTCGAGATTTCCACCGCCAGCGGTTCGGGGCGTCGACACGCCGTGACGACCGCGCAGCAGTTGCTGCGACGCTTCCCCGTGCGCATGCCCCGGCTGGTGATCCATGACGAGCCGGCCTTCGCGGTCCGCGGCGTGATGATGGACGTCTCGCGAGACCGCGTGCCGACGATGGCGGAGTTCGCGCGCTGGGCCGAACTCTTCGCCGCGCTGAAGATCAACCACCTTCAGTTGTACACCGAGCACACCTTCGCGTACGCGGGGCACGAGGACGTGTGGCGCAACTGGGGCGCGGTCACGCCCGATGAGGCCCGCGAGATGTCCCGTATCTGCGCCGCGCACGGCATCGAACTGGCCGCGAACCAGAACTGCTTCGGGCACCTGGCGCACTGGCTGAAGATGCCCCGGTACGCCGGTCTGGCCGAGACCCACGGCGACTGGATGTTCGATGTCTGGCCCCGCAGCGGCCCGTTCTCGCTCTGCCCGATCGACCCGGCGAGCGACGCGCTCGTTAACGATCTGCTCGGACAGTTGCTGCCGTGCTTCGACAGCCCGCTGGTGAACATCGGCGCCGACGAGACCTACGACATCGGCTGGGGACGAAGCAAGGGCGACGTCGCGCGTCGCGGCAAGGGCGCGGTGTACGCGGACTTTGTCGCGCGTGTGTGCGCGATGGTCCGCGCCCGCGGCAAGCGGCCGCAGTTCTGGGCGGATATCGCGCTTTCGCACCCCGAGGCGCTGAGCATGCTGCCGGCGGACCTGATCGCGCTGGCCTGGGGATACGAGCCCGACAGCAAGTTTGACGAGTGGTGCAAGGCCATCGCCACCGCCCCGGCCAAAGACGGCGGCCGCATGGAGACATGGGTCTGCCCGGGCACGAGCGCGTGGCGGTCGATCACGGGGCGCACGAGCGAGCGACGCGGCAACCTGCACGCCGCCGCCGTCGCGGGCGTGACGCACAACGCGCCGGGGTACCTCATCTGCAACTGGGGCGACATCGGTCATACGCAGCAGTGGCCCGTCGAGGCGCACGCGATCGCCCACGGCGCTCACGCCGCCTGGACCGGCGAGGCGCAGGCCTTTGACCATCGCGCCTGCTCGCTGCACGTCTTCGACGACGACACCCTCAGCGTCGGCGAGTTCCTCGAAACCCTCGGCGACATCGACGAGCCGCTGCGCTGCATCAGCGGACGGCTGAGCAAGCCCGCCGAGACCGGCGAGTTCCGCCTGCTCAACGCGACGGCGCTCTTCGCGGACATGCACAACCCCGAGACCCTGCGCGACCGTGCGGAGGTCGGCAGCGTCGAGGCATGGGAGCAGACGCACTCGCGGCTCATGGCGCTCAAGCCGCCCATGCACGCGAAGATCACGCCGCAGATCATGCTGGAGGCGATCCACACGCTCAGCGAGGCGAGGTTCGCCGCGGCGCGAGGTGTGGCGCGTCGGCGGGCGCTGGCGGACGGGCAATGGCTCAACGAAACGGAGCGAAGGGCACTGGGCGACGAACTCCGCGACCACATGGAGCACCATCGCGTGCTCTGGACGGGTCGCAGCAGGGAGGGCCTGGGCCTGGATGACTCTCTGGCCCGGTTCGAGCGCGTGCTGCGCATCTCGACCGCATCCGAGCCAGCAGTCGGCAACGCCGAAACGGGGCGAGCATGAGCGGGCCGAGCACACGACTCGTCGCCGGGTGCATGACCGGCACGAGCATCGACGCGATCGACGTCGCCCTCGTGCGCATCGATGGCACGGGGCTCGCGATGCGTGCGACGTTCGTCCGCGGCGTGAGCAGATCGCTGGGTGATCTGGCCCCGTCGCTGCGAAGGCTCGCCGAGCAGGAGCCCATGACCGCCGGCGACATCGCCCGGCTCTCACACGCGTTCGCGTTGCTGCATGTTGATGTGCTGCGCGAACTCGCCGGGGCGGACACGCTGGTGATGGTCAGCGCGCACGGCCAGACGGTCTTCCACGCGCCGCCGGCCAGTTGGCAGTTGCTCGACCCCGCGCCCATCGCCATGGGCCTGCGCGTGCCGGTGGTCACGCATCTGCGCGGGGCTGATCTGGCGCTGGGCGGGCAGGGAGCGCCGATCACCCCGTTGAGCGACTGGGTCATGCTGCGATCGCCGGGCGAGAGCCGCGCGATCGTGAACCTGGGCGGGTTCTGCAACATCACGCTGCTGCCGGGTGATGTGGCTGGTGCGGCTGGAGCGAGCGGGGGAACCGAGTCAGAGCTTCTCGCAGGCGCACAGCGCGTCGCCGGCTGCGATGTCTGCGCCTGTAATCATGTGCTCGACACTGTCGCTCGCCGATGCTTGGGCTCGCCGTTCGATCAAGACGGCCAGTCCGCGATGGCGGGTACGGTCCATGACGATGCGCTCGACGACCTGCGCGCGGTGCTCATGGTGCAGGCCAGCGGCAAGCGCAGTCTGGGCACGGGCGATGAGGTGACCGGATGGATCGGTCGGTACCGCGCGATGTGCGAGGGCGCAGACCTGGCGGCGACCGCGTGCGAGGCCATCGCCGAGATGATCGCGGCGAAGGTCGCCGGCGTCGATCGCGTGCTGCTGGCCGGCGGCGGGTGCATGAACCGGGCGCTGGTGCGCGCCATCGCCTCGTGCTGTTCCGCCTCCGTGCAGACCACCACGGAGCACGGCGTGGACGGGCGCTACCGTGAGGCCGCCGCGATGGCGGTGCTCGGTGCGCTCTGTCAGGACGGCGTGCCAATCACCCTCAGCGCCGCGACGCGCTGCCCGGTTCAGCCGCCCAGAGCGGGCGTGTGGGCGTATCCGTCCTGACACCTTCTCTGGACTGCGACCAAGGCCCCGCGTCCGGGCCGAGCACTCTCTTCGAGCCGACCATGCCCAACCGAGCCATCCGCAAAGAGCCCGCACGCAAAGCCCCGCTCGCTCGGCAGAAAGGGCCCACGCGGCAGGACCATCCGCCCGATCGGGCGCACATCGCCACCGAGCAGCGCAACGACCGCACGCGTGCTCTGCATCGGCTGAGCATCGCTCAGTGCGTGCGAGTGATCAACGAGGAAGACGCACGGGTGATCGCCGCGCTCCGCACTGCCGCCCCGGCCATCACGCGGTTCATCGAGGCCGTCGCACCGGGCTTCTGCGCCGTGCCCAAACCCGGCAAGCCCGCAGGTCGGCTGATCTACGTCGGCGCCGGAACGAGCGGACGCCTGGGCGTGCTCGACGCCAGCGAGGCCCCGCCGACGTTCATGGTCCCGCCCGATCGCATCATCGGCATCATCGCCGGCGGCGATGGCGCGCTGCGCAAGAGCAGCGAGGGCATGGAGGACGACCCGAACGGCGCACGCGCCGAACTCCAGCGCCTCGCCCTGACCCCGCGCGACGCGGTGCTGGGCATCGCCGCCGGTGGCACGACGCCTTATCCCAACGGCGCGCTGCTCATCGCCAAGGAACTCACCCGCGGCAAGTGCGTCACCGGATTGCTGACCTGCTCGAAGGTCCCCAGGCCGGATCACGCCGATCATCTCATCGTGCTGCCGACGGGGCCGGAGGTGCTCACCGGCTCGACCCGCATGAAGGCCGGCACCGCGACCAAACTCGCGCTGAACACCATCAGCACCACGCTCATGATCCGCTCGGGCCGCGTGTACCAGAACCTGATGGTCGACATGCGAGCCAGCAACGCGAAACTCCGCGACCGTGCCGCCCGCATCGTCAGCACGCTCACCGGCCTTTCGCGCGCGGAGGCGTTCGATCTGCTTCCGCACGCCGATGACCACGTCAAGGTCGCGATCGTGATGCACCGCCTGGGCGTGAGCGCCGCCAGGGCCCGAACACTCATCGACCGCGCCGACGGCAAATTGGGCAACGTGCTGGGCGACTGACGCCAAGGACCCGGAGACCTCATGCCCGACCGACTCAAAGTGTGGGAACGCTGGGCCATCGGCGCGGTGCTCGCGCTCATGGTCGCCTTCGGCGGCATCGTCCTGAACCGCTCGGCGTTCCTGGAACTCCGCCGAACCGACGCCGACGTGTTCTTCCGCGCCGGCTGGGCCGTGCGCACGGGTCACGACCTCTACGACACCGTCAGCGAGCGCGGGTGGAGTTATGTCTACCCGCAGTTCTTCGCGATCCTCATGACCCCGCTGGCCGACCCGCCCACCCCACGGACCTTCGAGGTCAACGCCGCGGACATGCGGAAACTCGGCCCGATGCGGGGCCTCACGCCCGAGCAGGCCGAGCACCGCGCGCAGGCGTACGAGCTGACCGGGCGCGAGCTCTCGCCCGCACTCCGGAGCGATACGCGGTGGTATCTGCCGTTCGCCGCGAGCGTTGCGATTTGGTACGCCGTGTCGCTGGCGAGCCTGCTGCTGGCGGTGCACCTTGTCGCCAGCGCCTGCACCATCGCCAGCCCGCGCCTCTCGGGCCTCGGCCTCACGCCCGCGCACCGCGGCTGGTGGACGCTCCGCCTGTGGCCACTGGTTTTCGCGCTGCCCAGTGCGGGCAACGCCCTTTCGCGCGGGCAGGTCGACCCGCTCGTGCTGCTGGGCATCGCGATGCTGATCTTCGGCATGGTCCAGTGCCGACGCTGGAGTGCGGGCGTCGGGCTCGCCCTGGCAGGATGCGTGAAGGTCATCCCCGGACTGCTGGCGATCGTCCCGCTCTGGCGGCGGGACTGGCGACTGGTCGCGACCACGGCCGTCGGCGTGTGCATGATGCTCATCGTCATCCCCGCCGTCGTGCGCGGGCCGACCGTGATGATCGAGGACAACCTCCGCTGGGTGCAGACCACCGCGATGCCGGCCTTCGGGCTGGGCAGCGACATCTCGCGCAAGGCCGAACTCATCTCCATGACCGCCAACGACAGCCAGTCGTTCAAGAGCATCCTGCACAACTGGTCCCAGTGGGGGACACCTCGCGGCCAGCGCGCAAGCGAACCCGGCCCCATCGTCCGCTTCGCCGCCATCGGGGCTTCGCTGCTCATGCTCGCGATCACACTCTGGGCCGCGGGCTGGCGAGCACCCGGCGTGCCCCGCGTCGCCCGCTCCAGCGTCAGGCCGCTGGCGCCCGCCCGCGACGCCACGGCTCCGCTCATGGTCGGCTGTGTCTGCTGCGTGATGATCGCGGCCTCGCCGATCAGCCACTTGCACTACTTCATCTTCGCCCTGCCCTTGCTCATCGCGCTCTGCGCCCGCCCCATCGCCGATCACCCCGCCCAGTCCCTCCCTGGCTGGCTGTGGATCGCGGGCTTCGGGTACCTCGCGGCGTACGCCCTGCCCAGACTGCCCGGCCTCACCGGCGTCGTGGACCTGGGCGTCATGATGCTCGTGGGGGTCGCTCTCTGGGCATGGGGGGTGGTCGAGCTCCGCCGAATGACTCTCGAAACACGGCGACCAATCCCCAGTTTGGGTGAATAGGTTTTCGGACCCTCCGCCCACCCAAATGTGAACTTGGGGCCTGCGGCCATGTTTGTGCCGACTTACACTCTTACGGGTCGGTTCGCCCACCAGTCGGCATGACGCCTGTGGTGTGCGAGCCGGTTCTCCTCGGCGGGTTTGGCCCGGCGAGTTTGGTGGTCGTTTGTGGCTCAGTCAGCAGGCCCGGACATGGGAGCACGGATGCAGCAAAACCACGCCGATGTGCGCGAGAGTTTCAGGACCGCAGCGCTTCACGCGCTGGGGATCGCCACGCGCGCCAGCGCCCGCCGGGCGGTGATGCTCGTTGCGCTGGCCGGCGGCGGCGTCGCGTGGGCGGCGCCGGAGATGGAACTGTCGACCGACATGCCCGTGGAACTGCCCGAGACGCCCGAACTGCCCGCGAACCCGCAGGAGCGCGGCTGGTTCTCGGTGACGCACTTCCTGGTCAGTTACCCGCGCCCGGACAACACGCTGCCCGATCTGAACGAACTGGCCGACGTGAAGGTCACGCTGGGCGTCAGCGATGAGGGCTTCGTCGCGCCGACGCAGGGCCTGCCGACCAAAACGATGACGCTGCAGGAACTCAACGACATGGGCGGCACCTTCGCCTGGTCGGCGATCGAGACCGTCTCGGCCACTGTCGTGGGCCACCTGAACACCCGCGGCGTGGTCGCGCTCTTCGTCGCGCCCAGCGCCGCGGACATCGACGAGAACTACCGCGACCTGCGCAAGGAGCGCGGCCAGAGCGAACTGAACCTCTTCGTGTGGACCGGCCGAGTCGAGGAAGTCCGCACCATCCGCGTCGGTGAGGGCATCGACCCGATCGACGCGGTCAACGACGAGACTCAGCTCGCACGCCGAGTGCGCGATGGGTCGCCCATGCAGGTCGGCGATGTCGTGCGTCGCGATCAGCTCGACCGCTTCCTCTACAAGCTCAACCGCCACCCGGGCCGGCGCGTCGATGCGTCGATCGCCGCGGCGGACGTTGGCGAGCCCGGTCGCGTCGCGCTGGACTACCGCATCGCCGAGAGCAAGCCCTGGACCATCTACGCCCAGATCAGCAACACCGGCACGCAGAGCACCAGCCAGTGGCGCCAGCGATTCGGCTTCATTCACAACCAACTCACCGGCAACGATGACATCCTCTCCATCGACTACTCGACCGCCAGTTTCTCCAAGAGCCACGGGCTCACGGCCAGTTATGAGTTCCCGCTCGAATACGACACGCTCCGCCTCCGCTTCTTCGGCGGCTGGAGCCGATACACCGCCAGCGACGTCGGCTTCCCCGGGCTGAACTTCCGCGGCCAGGACTGGAACTTCGGCGGCGAGGCCATCTGGAACTTCTACCAGCACCGCGACCTGTTCCTCGACGCGGTGGGCGGCATTCGGTACGAGAACACGCGCGTCAACAACGAACTGCTCGCGACACGTGGCCGAGCCAGCCTGCTGATCCCGTCGGCGAGCCTTCGCGTATCCCGCGATACCGATCAGAACAGCGCCTTCGGTGCGGTCACGCTCGAAGGCAACATGCTCAACAACAAGATCGAGGACCTCGAGCCGCTGGGACGGACCACGCCCGACCGCTACTGGGTCAGCGTCAAGTGGCAGGGCGAGTACGCGTTCTACCTCGAGCCGCTGCTGACCAACGGCCCCAAGACCCTCGCCCATGAGTTCAGCGTCGGCGTCCGCGGGCAATCGGCTCTGGGGCGTCGGGTGATCCCCACGCAGCAGCAGGTCATCGGCGGGTTCTTCAGCGTCCGCGGATACGACGAGTCCATCGCCTCGGGCGACAACGTCGTCATCGGCACCGGCGAGTACCGCTTCCACCTCCCCCGCGCCTTCGGCACCAGCAACGAAGCGGGCCCCCGCGAGCAGACGTTCTTCGGCCAGCCATTCCGCACCCGCCCGACGCAGGACTTCGGGCTCACGGACTGGGACCTGATCTTCCGAGCCTTCGCCGACGCGGGGCGGACGATCAACAACAAGCGTCTGAACTTCGAGAAGGACCAGACGCTCGTGGGCATGGGCGTGGGCGTGGAGTTCCAGCTCCGGCGCAACATTTCCGTTCGTGCCGACTGGGGGTTTGTGGTCGAGGAGGTCACGGACGTTTCGGGCCGAAAACTCGCCGCCTCGGGCGATAACCGCCTGCACTTCATCGCCACGCTCGCATTCTGATCGGGTCAGTTTCGAGTTCTCTTGGCACAATCGCCGGATGTATGGCACAGTACATGTGCAACCGGTCAGGGACGACCGCGAAGAGGCTTCCGGGGCCGCACACCTCGGATGTCCACAGCGGCGTGACCAGACCGGGTCGCGGTTCGCACATTGGAAGAAGGAAGAGGACGCACATATGCACAAGAACGCCCCCGCCCGCGCCGTTGTTTCGCGCCGTACCGCTCCCGCCCGTTCCGCCATGGGCAGGATGGTCGCCATCTCCATGGCACTGACCGCCGGAACCTGCATGCCCGTCTGGGCTCAGAGCCCCACAGGCGGCCAGGTCGTCAACGGCTCGGGAACCATCGCCCAGAGCGGTGCGATGACCACCATCACCGCCGGCAACGGCGCGATCATCAACTGGCAGACCTTCTCCATCGGACAGGGCCAGACCGTCCAGTTCATCCAGCCCGGCGCGACCAGCACCGTCCTCAACCGCGTCGTCACCGCGACGCCCTCGATCATCGACGGCAACCTCTTCGCCAACGGCCGCGTCTTCCTTGTCAACCCCGCGGGCGTCATGTTCGGGCAGAACGCCGTGGTCAACGTCGGCGGCCTGGTCGCCGGTGCCGCGTCGATGAGCGACAGCGACTTCCTCAGCGGCGACATCCGCTTTACCAACGCTCAGGGCACCGTCGTCAACAACGGGCAGATCAAGGGCGGCGAGGCCGTCCTCTTCGGCCGAAACGTCGAGAACAACGGCCTCATCGTCGCCGAGCAGGGCACCGTCATGCTCATGGCCGGCGATGACATGTTCGTCGGCAAGGTCGACGGTCAGGTCTTCGCCAAGGTCTCGTCAAAGCCCGACAACGGCACCGATAAGCCCGGCGTCTCCAACACCGGCGTCATCGACGCCCGCGGCGGCAGCGTCCGCATGGCCGCCACCGACGTCTTCGGCCAGGCCGTCTGGAACTCCGGCACCGTCCGCGCGAGCGACGTGACCATCGAGGCGCAGCGCACCGGCCACGGCCACGAGGACTCCACCGTCATCGTCTCGGGCACCATCGACGCGACCAACGCCGCCGGGAAGGGTGGCAACGTCTCCATCACCGGCACCCGCGTGCTGATCGACGAAGCCGACATCAGCGCCTCGGGCAGCCAGGGCGGCGGCACCATCCGCATCGGTGGCGACTTCCGCGGCCAGGGCTCCATGGACCGCGCTGACCGCGTCGTCGTCTCCAATGACTCGACCCTCACCGCCGACGCCACCGCCAACGGCACCGGCGGCACCGTCATCGTCTGGTCAGAACTGTTCACGAACTTCCAGGGCTCGGCCAGCGCCCGCGGCGGCAGCGAGGGCGGCGACGGCGGCCTCATCGAGACCTCCAGCCGTCAGAACGTCTTCCTCAACCCCGTTGGCATCAACGCCTCCGCCGCCAAGGGCAAGAACGGCCTCTGGCTCATCGACCCGCGCAACATCACCATCGCCACCAGCGCCAACGCCAACGGCGCTTTCGCCGGCACCGACCCGCTCACCTTCACGCCCAGCGCCAATGACGCGGTCGTGAACGTCGCATCCATCAACGATGCGCTCGCCCTGGGCACCAGCGTCACCATCACCACCAGCGACCCCACGGGCGACCAGCAGGGCAACATCCTGCTCGAGAGCGGCGCGAACATCACCCGCTCGGCCGCCGGCAGCGCGACCATCACGCTCCTGGCCGCCAACAACATCACGCTCAACGGCAACATCACCTCGACCAGTGGCTCGACCCTCAATGTCGTCCTCAAGGCCGGCGACCCCGCTCAGCAGATCGAGCCCAACGGCGGCAACCCCGCCCGCACCGGGACGCTCAACATCGCCACCGGCTTCATCGAGCTCGATGCCGGCGATATCTACCTCCACGCCGGCACCGGCGGCATCAACCTCGGCAACGCCGTCAACACCGACGGCGCGGGCGCGACCATCCGCATGGTCGCCGACGGCAACATCACCCAGACCGGCGGCGGCATTTTCGCCTCCAACCTGGGCATCCAGGCCTCCGGCAACGTCGACCTCATGGGCCTGAACAACCGCGTCGATGTCCTCGCGGCCGACGTCGGCGGAACGCTCCGCTTCCGCAACACCGTCGGCTTCACCGTCGGCACGGTCGGCGCGTCAGCGCTCGCCCCCGAGTATGTCCTCGTCGAGGGCATCGAGAGCAGCAACGACGACGCCATGCTCATCGCCAACACCGGCTCGCTGACGCTGGCCAACAACATCGACCTTGGCACCGGCACCCTCCGCCTCCTCGCTCAGGACGGCATCTCGCAGAACTCCACCAGCATCATCACCGCCGGCGGCCTGGCCGCGTTGAACACCTCCTCCAACGCCATCTCGCTCACCAGCGCCAACAACATCACCGGCCCCATCGCCGCGGCCAACGTCGCCGGCGGCGCAGCGGTGACCATCCGCAACAGCGTCGCCACCACCATCGGCACCGTCGCCGCCGCCACCGGCTTCAACGCCGACGCGGCCCTCTCGGGCATCTTCACCAACACCGGTGACATCACCCTGAACACCGCCGCGCTCTCCCTCGAGCAGGCCCTCTCGGCGGCCGGCGCAACCGTCCGACTGCGCACCACCGGCGGCATCTCGCAGACCGCCGCCGGCATCATCACCGCCGACAACTTGGGCGTGATCAACTCCCTCTCCGGCAACATCGTTCTTGACGACGCCAACGACGTCGGCGTCATCGCCGGCGAGAACACCGCCAGCGACGGTACGTTCGTCCTCCGGTCCACGTCGTCGCTGACCGTCGGCAGCGTGTCGACGATCGCCGAACTCTTCGCACGCCCCGCCGCTCCCGCCGCCGTGGTCATCTCCGGCATCACCACCACGCCCGCCGCCGGCACAAGCCCGTCGGCCAACGACGTGACCCTCAGCACCGCCGGCTCGCTCATCCTGGAGCAGGCCATCACCGCGGGTCGTGCCACCGTTCGCTTCCAGTCGGCGACGGGCATGAGCCAGACCGCCGCGGGCATCATCTCCGCCCGCGCGCTGGGCCTGGTCAACTCCGACACCGGCTCGATCGTGCTCGATCAGGCCAACGCCATCGTCGATGGCCTGGCCGCGCTGAACAAGGCCACCGGCGGCGAGGTCGTGTTCCTCAACACCTCCACCAGCATCGCCCCGGGCACCTCCGCCCTGAACATCACCGGCGTCACCGGCGTCGCCAACCTCTTCTCCGCGGGCGACCTCAGCGCCGGGACCGAGGTCGTGGGCGTCCGCACCACCGGGAACGGTAACGCCCTGCTCCGCACCAACGGCACGATGAACATCGACGCCGTGATCAATGTCGGCGCGGGCATCCTTCGCCTGCAGACCGGCTCGGGCGTGAACCAGGAGGGCGGCGCCGACGCCGCCATCACCGCCGGCTTCCTCGCCGCGTTCAACAGCAACCCCAACGGCGCCGTCACCACCGGCCGCCTCGCGTTCTTCAACGACAACAACCAGGTCAGCGCCATCGCCGGGCGGAACAACAACGGCGACCACGCCCCCAACCAGACCGGCGTCGGTGCCGACGTCTCCATCTTCACCATCCCCTCTCTGACCATCGGCGAACTGACCACCACCGACAGCCGATTCGCCGACGGCGCGGTCATCAGCGGCATCAAGACCTTCGGGCCCAACGGCGGCTCTCAGATCATCAGCCGCACCGGCACCCTCACGCTCGAACGCGGCATCGATAACGGTGCCGGCGGCACGTACATCCAGGGCGGCACGGGCGTCATCCAGCTCTCCGGCGCGGGCATCACCTCGGGCACCCTCATCGCCGCCAACAGCCACCAGACCGCGGCCCTGACCACCGGCGACGTTCTGCTCTTCGAAGAGAACAACATCGCCCGCACCGGCGGCCTGGGCCGCGTGGGCATCACGAACCTCGCCAAGGGCGGGCTCCTCCGCTTCCGCAACATCTCGGGCTTCGAAACCAACGCCCAGAACAACCCGGGCCTGGTCCAGTCCAACGGCTTCGTCACCACCAACAACGACGCCGGCCCCTTTACCAACACCATGACGATCGTGGCCGGCGGGCAGATCCAGGTCCTCGAGCAGATCAACGCCGGCTCGGGCAACGTCTTCATGCAGGCCGCGGGCGGCATCAACGGCGACGCGGCAATCTCCGCCGGCACCCTCGCGCTGGTCAACAACGTCTCCGGCGGCATCGACCTCCGCACCGCGATCAACCGCGTGTCCACCCTGGCCATCCGCAACAACGTCGAGAGCGCCTTCATCGCCTTCCGCAACGAGGGCAACCTCACCGTCGGCTCGATCGCGGCTCCCGACAGCGAGTTCAACGATGGTCTCGACGTCGTGGGCGTCTCGGGCAAGGGCAACACCGCCATCGGCCTGCACAGCCGAACCGGCTCGCTCACCCTCAACCAGGCCGTCAACGCCGGTTTCGGCGCAGTCTTCCTGCACGCCAACAAGGGTATCTCGCAGTCGTCCACCGGTCTGATCACCGCCGGGGCGCTCTCGGCCTACAACGGCACCTTCAACGCTTCCGATCCCGATCCCACCGGCGACATCGTGCTGGATCAGGCCAACATCCTCGCTCTGGCCGACACCACCGATGCACCCGCCCTGGCCATCCGCAACGATGTCGCCGGCGGCAAGGTCGTCTTCCGGTCCGCCGGCGCTCAGGGCTTCGTCACCGATGGCTCCGACGCCATCGACAACCTCATCAACGCCATCACCGGCGTCTCCACCGGCACCGGCGGCCGCGTCAGCCTCATCGCTTCCGGCGGCAGCATGTTCCTGGGCAACACCGTCTCCGCCCTCGGCGGTGACGTCCGCCTGACCGCTCTGACCTCCGTCAATCAGGCCGGCAACGGACGCATCTTCGCTGATCGCCTGGGCGTGGTCGTCACAGGCACCGGCGAGGGCTTCGTCACCCTCGGGGCTGAAAACCGCGTCGGCTTCGTCGCCATCAGCAACAACGCCGACGGCAACGTCCAGTTCCGCTCCATCGATAACCTCACCGTCGGCAAACTCGCCGCCGAGTCCGACTTCAACGCGGGCACTGAACTTGTCGGGATCTCCACCCGCACCGGCCGGAACATCTCCGTCACGGGCAAGGTCCTGACCATCAACGACGCCCCGCTCCAGACCAATCTCGGTCTGCTCACCCTCACGGGCACCCAGAGCATCCTCCTCAACCAGAACCTCCTCTCCAACGGCGGCGACATCGTCGTCAACGGCCCCGTGGTCCTCGGCGGGAACATCCTCGTCTCTAGCCGCTTTAACGGCGTCGGCACGTACGCCGGCGCGGGCTCGGTCCTGTTCAACGGCGACATCCTCGCCACCGGTTCCGACGGCACCCGCACCCTGACCATCCTCACCCCCGTCGGGCCGGAGGTTGCCGCCGGCTCCCTCTTCCCGCCGCGCGTCGTCTTCAACGGGACCCGCATCGGCACCGAGACCGAGCGCCTCGCCAGCGTCCTGATCAACGCCGACGACGCACGCACCAACCTCCCCGGCGCCGCCACCATCGTCTTCGGCGCCTCCCGCGACATCGACACGCTCGTGTACTCGCCCATCGCCGGCCACGCGATGCAGGTCTTCACCAGCGACCAGTTCACCGCCGGTGCTCTCGAACGCACCACCGCCCTGGGCTCGCTCTCCTTCAACTCCGTCGCCAGCCGCTCCAACCAGCTGACCCTGGGCGATCTGACCGTCCTGGGCGACCTCAACGTCTTCACCAACGATCTCCGCCTCCGTCTCCAGCCCGTCGTCCCGATGAATGTCGTCGTCGGCGGAAACCTCGACCTTGGCGGTTCCACCCCCGTCGCCTTCGGCCCGGGCCTCCCCGGCACGTTCAACATCTCCAACTCCGGCGTCTTCGGCATCGGCGCCTTCCCCGCCCTGACCATCCCCACCACGCCCACCGCCGCCGACGTCATCGCCGAGAATGGCCGAACCATCATCACCCTGGGCCGCATCGGCCGTCTGGCCGTCGATCTGACCCAGACCTTCTCCAACGGCACCCCGCTCGGAGTCAACGGGCAGGTCATCCCCGGCGGCGGCACGAACCTCGCCGCCTTCGCCGGCCTGCTCGAAGAACTCGCCCTTCAGATCCGCGAGAGCGAGTTCGGCTCCGGCTTCACCTCCGACGTCCCCGAGGCCCGCGAGATCACCGCGGACAACATCCGCGTCTCCCGCGATCGCCTCAGCAACGCCAGCATCGACCGCCTCCTGAGCGTCTACAACCTCCTGTACACCATCGAGGGCGACTCCATCGACCCCACCACCAGCAGCCGGGACGCCATCGCTTCCGCCCTCGAGCAGGCCTGGCAGGAGTACGAGTCCGAGACCGGCATCAAGGCCGACGTTGATCCGATCGGCTTCCGCCTCTGGCTCGAGGCCCGCGAGCGCGATGCGAGCCTCACGCCCACCCAGCGTCTGGCCCTGACCAGCCTCAACCGTGCCCGCGAGGTCTTCCGCGCCCTGGATCAGGCCGGCCTGACACGCGTCGAGGCCGCCCGTCCCCGCGGCGTCGTCCTGACCGCCCTGGGTGCAGGCTGGCTCGAGCCCGCCGCAGTTGGCAAACTCGAGGTCGCCATCGAGGGCTTCGACCCCGCCCTGCAGTAAGCCCAACGCCGAGGGCCGCCGGACCAGAGGCTCGTCGAGGGTCCGCATCGTTCAGCCCCGTTCTTGCCAACACATGCACCAAATGAACAAGGGCCACCCCGTCGGGGTGGCCCTTGTGTCATGAAGAGTGCGTTGAGACCGCTCAGTTCCCGCAGTCGGAGAAGAAGTTCGCAAAGAACGCGCTGAAGTCGCCGTTGTCCACCACGCCGTCCTGCATCGGCTCGCCATCGGTGTTGGCCACGTCCGCCAGCAGGTGCGTCGGGTCGCTGACCGGAGCGAAGAACGCCGCGAAGAACGCCCCGAAGTCGCCGTTGTCCACCGCGCCGTCCGGGCCGGCATCGCCATCGGTGTTGGCGATGTCCGCCAGGCACTCGGCGAACTCGGGATTGGTCGTCGTCTCGACGACGTTCCGCCACGCCGGGCCGTTGTACTCGGGCTTGTTCATGTTCGACCGCGAACGCTTGAGGTGCAGCACCGGCCCGGCGGATTCGCCCGCAAACAGCGAGTTGGCCTTGCTGCCCCAACCGCCCGTCGCGTCACGCTCGAACTCCCGCACCGTGCCGTTGTCCACGAACACGAGCGTGCCCATGTCCGACACCTGCACGCTCCGCGGCATGCTGCCCGCAGGCAACGCGATCGTGTCCAGCGTCGTCAGCCCGCCGCCCGCAGGCGTCGGCAACGCAAACTTCCAGATGCTGCTCCCGCCGGTGCACACCACCACGTTCCCGTCCGGGGTCTCGGCGATCGAGAAGTCGCCCACGCCGGGCACAAACGGCGGGCAGGGGTCGGTGTTGGTCGGAACGGCGATATCGAGCGGGTTGTAGCGGCTGATCGTGCATCCGCGGCCGTCGGCGGTCGCGACCGCCAGGCGATCCTGACCGTCGAGATAGGTCATGGCGACGGGGTTGATCACCGGCCCGGTCGACGCGTGGGTCCAGACGCGGGGGGCCGTCGGGTCGAAGCGCTTGATGCTTCCGGAGTCGATGACGAAGATCTGGCCATCGGGGTTGCAGACGACGGGGCCGGAGGGGTTGGTGAGGGTGGCGATGGTGGACCACTCCTCGCTGCCGTTGTCGAAGGCAAGCAGCTTGGCGGTGCCGGGGGTGCCGGTGCCCTGGGTGACGAAGAAGGAGCGGACGCCGAGTGCGTCATTGGTCAGGCCGACGATGGGTCCGGCGTTGGGGCCCGTGTGGGTCTTGGGGGGCTTGCCGATGGTCAGCCCGAGCGGACGGAGGAACTTCATGGCGCTTTCCTGACCCGCGACGGGCGGGACGCTCAGCGCCTCGACCGGGCTGATGACGAACACGCCGTCGAGGTACCGCTGCGTGGCATCGGTATCGGGCTGGAAGTCGGCCAAGCGCCACAGGAAGCGGTCCGAGTAGGTGTACGAGCCCTCCTCCCCGCTGCGGACCAGCCCGGCGCGGATCGGCGTGCGGGTCGTCGCGATCGCACGGCCGGACTGTGCGAAGGCCTGGTTGTCGGTCCAGGGATCAAGGATGCCCAGTTGCGTCGGCAGGGGATCGGTCGGCCCGGTGCACGCGTTATAGACATGGCGGGCGGTGACACAGTGGCCGCCGTCGCGGAAGATCGCGGCGGTCATCTCCGCATCGGGCTTGTAGAAGCCGTAGCAGACGGTGACCAGGTTCCCCTGGAGCATCAGACCGCGGACATCGAATGGGTCCGGGCCGAACAGGCCGTTGACACCAAAGCTCGACACGACGAACTTCCCGGGCTCAAACTCGGTGAGATAGCTCCTCAGCCCGTTGTTGTGTCCGGTCGAGCCCGTGCCGTCGACCGGATCCGTGCCCATGCGCTGGCCCAGGTCGAACAGCGCCATGGTCACCTGCTGGTACGTGGCCACACTGGACGAGTGCCAGTCGTTCGGCCCGCCCAGGAAGTTGAACCCGAGGTTCGCCAGGTACGCGATGTTGTTCATCATCGCCGTCGGCAGGCAGTACATGTTGCCGCCGCCCGGCAGACCCAGCAGAAGCTGAGCCGGGTTCGCCTGGCGACGCTGATCAAAGTCCGGCAGCCCGGCGCGATACACGTTGCACTGGGCCATGGCCGGGGTGCTCAGGCCCGCGGCGAGGGTCAGCCCGGCCACGGCCAAGGCGAGCGATCGGCGCGAGGCGGTGGTGGGGGTGCGGGGGGTGCGGGGGGT
>VYLX01000011.1_pt1 | contig 50323 bp, 39 predicted proteins | sample 5114181 | NCBI WGS metagenome assembly VYLX01 (sample SAMN12291812, study PRJNA351875) | freshwater metagenome | isolation source: freshwater lake | place: USA: Michigan, Sherman Lake | collected 2011-08-08
GGTGACGGTCTGCGCGACGACCTTGCCGCCGTCGCGTGCTTCCTTGCCGGAGTTCTCGGCGGCGGTGGCGACCTCGGCCGACTTCTTGGCGACCTCGACGACGCTGGCGGACATTTCCGCGATGGCGGCGGAGACCTGCTCGGTCTGGCCCTGCTGCTGCTTGAGGCCCGCGCTCATCTCCTCGCTGCTGGCGGCGATCTGCGTGCTGGCCGCGGCGACCTGACGCGTGGACTCGGCGACGCCACGCATCGCCTGGTGCAGCCACTCGATGAACGAGTTGGCGCACGCGGCGACCTGTGAAATCTCGTCGGAGCCACTGGTCGAGACGCGGCGAGTGAGGTCCGCGGACTGCTGGATCTGCTTGAGTTCGGCAATCAGCGATGAGATTCGGCGAGCGACCGATGTCGCTATGAGTGTTGACGCGATCACACCGATGACCATCCCGACCACCGCCATCGCGGTGTTCGTGAGCAACTTCGAGTGCACGCCGGAACTGATCGTGGTCACGCGGTCGGTGACTTTGCTCGCGAGGCGGTCGTTCAACTCGCTCGCCGCGGCCAGCAGTCGGTTGATCGCGGGGTCGAGCTTATCGTTCAGGATGCTCACCCGCCGATCCTGAAGCAATTTGATTCGGGCGATGTTCTCGGCCTGAAGTGCAAGACTGTCCGCGTGCTCGCGGAAGGAGTCGCCTGCCTGTGCACGGGCGATCTCGGTCGCCTTCGCGAACTCTGTAGTCGCCGTCGTCCAGTCTTCCGGTCGCGATGTCCGGCTCAGCGCACGCTCGAGCGCCCAGAGCGCTCGCGTGAGATGCTGCTCCAGAGGTGCGATCCATGCTGCCGCACTTCGCGTTTCCGCGGCGTCGAGCGCCTCAAGCACCGCGGACCCCTGAGTTCGCACGCCCCGCACAAGGTCGTTGCGATCGCTGATGACCCGTTCAATTTCATTGAACGAAGAGGAGAGTGACTCCAGGTCCTTGCTGATCGCATCGATCTCGAGCCCGTTCTCGGCGAGGGACTCGGCCGTCTTGCTCGCCGCCGCGTGTGCGGTTCGGCTTTTCGCCGCGGCGGACAGCTCGTTGGCGACCATGAATTTCAGCGCGTAGGACTCGGTCTCCGCGACCTTCGCCAGAAAGTCCGCCGAGTACTTGGCTTGCTTCGACTCGCGAGAGAGGTCGTTCAGTTCGCTTTGCGTCCTGTTCGTCCCGATCCAGGTCACCGCCGCGACGACTCCGAGCGTCGCCAGAACCGTGCCAAAACCAAGATAGATTTTGTGCGAGATCAGCATGTTTCGGGTCCGCTTTCGTGGTGAGTGTCGTCCCGCCCGGGGTGCTTTTGCCCCGGACTTTGGGGATTCCTTCGGCACGATCAGACGCGCTCCACAGTCCAATTGCCTATTGGAGCCCCGGTTCTGAAAGTCCTGATTGGGATCCACCTTGCTCGGTGCTCCGCGTTTCCAGCCGCGATGCTCGGAATCCCGATCACCCGGAGCGAGAGCACCTCCCAAGCGATCAGAGCTCGCCCCTAGCCGGCCCGGCCTGCGTTCGGCCACTCGGGAGGAGCAAGGCAGACCACATGCTCCGAGGCGGTCCTACGCTTTGCGTGCACGCGGCCGGCACCGACTTCCGCCTCATAAAGCCGGCCTTAACCGACGGAGTTCCTATGTCACCCGCCGCCTCGATCGCTCAGCCCGCGAACGCCAGCGCTCACGTCCCGCGATACCACACCGCTGGCGGCCGAGCCTTCAACTTCAACGCCGGACCGTCGATTCTCCCCGAGGAGGTCATCCGGACCTTTCAGGAGGACATGTGGAACTTCCGCGGGTCGGGCCTGGGGATTCTCGAGCACAGCCACCGCGATAAGTGGTTCGACGAACTGCTCTTCGAGACCATCGACCTCGTCCGCAAGGTCGGCAGCATCCCCAAGAACTACCACGTCCTGTTCATGACCGGCGGATCGAGCAGCCAGAACTTCATCGTGCCCTATAACCTGCTCCCCAAGGGCCGCACGGCCGACTACATCGATACCGACTTCTGGTCGTCGCGTTCGATCGATGACGCACGGCAGTTCGGCGTTCCGGTTCACGTCGCCTTCACCGGCAAGTCCGAGAAGTACACGCGAGTTCCCGCACCGAGCGAGATCACCTTCTCCGACAACCCCGCGTACGTCCACTTCACCAGCAACAACACCATCTACGGCACGCAGTTCCGCAGCGAGCCCACGCCGCCGAGCAACGGCGCGTACCTGGTCTGCGACGCCTGCTCGGACATCTTCTCCCGACCGATCGACTTCACCAAGTACGGTTTGGTGTACGCGAGCGTGCAGAAGAACTTGGGGATCACCGGTGCGACGCTCGTGGTCGTGCGAGACGATCTGGTTCAGAACTCGAACGCGGATGTGCCCAGGATGCTTCAGTACCGCACGATGGTCAAGGAAGAATCGCGGCCGAACACGCCGCCGCACTTTGCGATTTACTCGGCGAGCGTGATGATGCGCTGGATTCTCGCGCAGGGTGGGCTGCCCGCGATCGAGAAGCGGAATCATGAGAAGGCGGGCGTGATCTACGCAGCGCTGGACGCGAGTGGGGGGTTCTACCGCCCGCACGCGGAGAAGAACTCACGATCGGTGATGAACATCACCTTCCGGCTCGCCAACGAGGACCTCGAGACGCGGTTCCTGAACGACGCGTCGTCCGCGGGCCTCATGGGCATGAAGGGACACCGGGCGACGGGCGGGTGCAGGGTGTCCATCTATAACGCGTTCCCGATCGAGGGTTGCCGAGCACTGGCCGAGTTCATGGGTGACTTTGCCCGGAAGAACGGCTGATCGGGATCGCTTCGGATTCTGGTCCGGAAACGCGTCTGGCGGTTGACGTTTCAGAATCTTGGTGAACACTTCACCACCGCTCTTTCAGAGCGATGCGGAGTCGGTCCATCCGGACCGCTCGCAAACACCCCGGCCAAGGCCGGACCAGAGGAGAGAGAGATGCGCACGAACGTGTCGATGGCTGTTGTTCTTGTTGCCGGCGCGATGGCGTCGGTTGCCTCCGCCGCCCCGCTGACCAACGGCAACCTTCTGGTTGTCGAGGCCGGCCCCGGCTTCGGAACCAATGGTGCCCTGAATAACCGCACCACCGCGGTCGCCTGGCGCGAACTGACCACCGGCGGCGCGGCGGTCCAGTCCTTCAACCTCAACACCTCCACCGCCGGCGCTCGTCTGGCTCTGGCAGGCAGCGCCACTAGCGAAGGCTACACCGCCCCGGGCGGCAACTTCTTCTCGCTGGCCGGCTATGACGCCGACCCCAACGCGGCGGTTGCCTCATCGGTCACCGCCCGCACGGTCGCGCACCTCGATGCCTCCGGCAACATCACCTGGAACTCCGTCACGGGCACGAGCGGCCAGTCCATCCGCTCGGCCGTCACGCTCAACGCTTCCGCCGCCAACACGTGGACCGGCTCGGGCAACGGCATCGGGAACAACGGCACCGCCATCAACGGGTCGAACATCCGCAACGTCAACATCTTCAACAACCGCCTGATGTACTCCACCCAGAGCACCGCCTCTGGCCCCCGCGGCATCTACGCCTTCGCGGGGTTGCCCGGCGTTGCCGCGACCGCCACGGCAATCATCAACATGGACGCGACCGTCGCTCCGGGCACCACCGGCCCCGCCGCAACGCCGCTGCCCGTGGACTTCCACATCGCTGGCACCGTCGCCTATGTCGCCGATGAGCGTGCGACGATCAACGGCGGCGGGCTCTTCCGCTTCGACTTCAATGCGGGCAGCGGGCTTTGGCAGTACTCCTACACCCTCTCCACCGGCCTGGCCGCGGGCCTCCGGTCCATCGCCATCGGGACCGACGGCTTCATCTACGCGACCGACGCCCTCGCCTCCAGCAACAACATCGTCCGTGTCGCCGACACCGGCGCTGGCTCGGCGTTCTCCGTCATCTCCACCGCCGGCACGAACCGCGTTTTCCGCGGCATCGAGGTCGTCCCGACCCCCGGCGCGGCGGCGATGCTTGGCCTCGGCGGTCTGCTGGCGGCCCGCCGTCGTCGGGCGTGAGCCACTCTCCAGCGACCGACAACACGTCCAAACGACAAGGCCCCGGCATGACCGGGGCCTTGTTTCATTTCCGGTGATGTCGCCAGCGGGCCGCGGCGAGAAACGCGGCGTCTGATCGCCGCCTGCTGTCCGCCTCAGAGAGGCAAGTCCAGCGCGAACGAGAACACGCGCTCGTCGTCGCCCTTCTGCTGGCTGATGGGGAAGGCAAAGTCAAACGCCAGCGGCGCGGGGCCGAGCGCCGCGAGATAGATCCGCAGGCCCACGCCCACGGAGACGCGATACTCGCCGAAGCCGGGATCGTTTCGGACTGTGCCGCTGTCGACGAACGCCACGGCGGCGAGGTTCTCGCCGACGATCGGCTGCTCGATCTGGGTGCCGAGGAAGAAGCCATACGTCCCGCCGACGATGACGCCGTCGTCGATCGTTCCGTTGGCCCGCCGGCCATTGGGCCCGACGCCGCGGAAGGCGAAGCCGCGGAGGTCTCGGCCGCCCAGGAAGATGCGTTCGCTGACGGGCACCTCGCCCTCGCCCTCGGGGATGTAGTCAACGCTGGATCGGAATTGCAACACGGTGCGAAGGGCGTTGAAGTCCTCGTACAACGGAACGAACAACTGCCCGGCGGCGGAGAGTTTCGTGAACGAGTACGTTCCGCCCAGGCCTCCGACGCGCTCGACGCCGAACTCAAGAACGCTGCCTTCGGTCGGGCGGATGCTCTTGTCCAGGTCGGTTCGGCGCAGGCGCAGGCCGGTACCGGTGAGCGTGTTGGTCCCGCGTTGAGCCTGAAGTTCAACGATGTCCACGGTGACATCGCTGATCGTGACGCGATCGCCGCGGAGTGTGAGAGAGCCGGCCCAGCGATCGCCGAAACGGCGACCGATGGCGGCGTTGGCGCCGAGGCGTTCCTCGAGGTAGTCCTCGAACTCGCGTGAGCGGAACCCGCCGCCGACGGAGCCGGAGTAATCGGTATCAAAGAGCGAAGGCTCGCCGAGCGAAACGGAGTAGTTCTGAGTCTCGGTGCCGGGCTGGGCCAGGATGCTGAACTGCTGGCCGGCACCGCGGAAAGCGCGGAAGCGGAGGAGCTCATCGAGCGAGTCGGGGGTATCGAAGAGGTCGAAGTTCCGCTGGCGCAGTTCGATGGTGCCGACGACGCCGGCGTCGGAATTGACCGCCGCGCCGAAGGAGAGCGACGCGGTGTTGGTTTCCTTGATCTGCGTCAGAACGTCGCGGGTGCCGGGGTTTGCAGGGTCTTCGGGCTGGATGGTGATGCGGATCTCGCGCGGGTCGAAGATGCGTGACTGCTCGAGCCGCTCGCGTGCGCGCGTGAGTTCGGTCGAGTCCAGCGGGCGATCGGGCTCCAGTCGCACCTCTCGGCGGACGACCTTCTGTTGCGTCAACTCGTTGCCCTTGATGATCACCGCGCCGGTGTTGAACTGCCGACCCTCGCGGATCGCCAGCAGCAGGTCCACACGCGGCTGATCGGGCTCGCGCACCTCGATGCGCTGGACCTGCACGTCCACGAAGCCCAGTTGCTCGTACGCCTCGCGCACCGCGTCGACCGACTTGCGGATCTTGTCCAGCGAGTACACATCGCCCGCCTTGATCGACATCAGCCCGGCGATCTGCTCGGGCGTGAAGACCGTCGGCGGATTCCCGGTCAGCGCTCCCGCGTCGTCGAGTTCGGCCCGCACCGTCCGGAGCGTGTAAACCTGCCCTTCCTCGATGACAAACGTGATGATCGCCTCACGCGCGTCCGGAGACGGGCGGATGATGCGGTCGACGCGAACATCGAGATAGCCCCGGTCCTTGTAGAACTGGATCAGAGCAGCGACGTCCTGGTCGAGCACCGTGTCGTCGAGCGCGCCTGAATTGAAAATGCCCCAGGTCTTGGTCTTGACGTTCGGCCGCAGTCGGCCCGGCGGGAACGCCCCGTTGCCGCTGAATCGCAGGTCCGTTACGCGCAGACGCTCGCCCTCGCGGATGCGGAAGACCAGGATGCCCTGCTTCTCGAGCGTCTCCTCCTCCACCTGCACGTCGGCCTGGTAGTAGCCCTTCTTGAGGTACAACTCCTTGATCCGGCGCAGCGTCCGGTCGATCTGGAACCGGTCCACCGGGGTGCCGGCGAGAATGTTCACCTCGCCCGCGAGTTCCTGGTCGGAAATCTGCCGATTGCCGACCGCCTGAACGTCCACGATGATCGGCGTCTCGCCCATCTCGTAGATGAGTTCCACGCTTCGGTCGTCATAGGGCTGAACGCGCGCCGAGATGTCGCGGAATCGACCCAGTCGGTTGAGCCGCTGAATGTCCTCGCGGACGACCGATTCGTCCAACGGTTCGCCCGCCGCGGCCCGAATCTGGTTGCGCACGAGCGTCTCATCGACCGTCTTGAGCCCGATCACCGTGACCTGTCGGATCACCCGTCCCTGGAACGGTGCCAGCGCCGGGTTGAGCGTGGGCGCGTCGGGCGCCTGCGGGGCACCGGGTGTGCCGGGAGCCGAGGGTGCCGCGGGCGGAGTGGGGGCCTGCATCGCCGGCGCGGTCGCCGCGCTTGCCATGAGTCCTGCGCACGCCACCAGCGCCGCCGACATGCTGGACACCCGCTTCGCCCGCGCGCTTGTCTTTGTCTTGATCATCACGAAGAGTGCTCACTTGGCAAAAAGCCCGGCCATCGGCCCGCGCCCATGACCCCGCAAAGAACCCGACCACGCAGCCACCGTCGGCGACCGGCGCCTTGCCGAGCCCGCCTGGCCTGCGACACGGGCCACAATACCGACCCCCAACCCGAATGACAACCCAAGCCGGGATCCCGGCACTCCGCAGCCGACGACTCCCGGAGCCGTTTGAGCGTCGCCGAAGGGACCTCCCGCAGAATCCCGAAATCGCGTCAATTTGCATATTCTGTTCGGGGCTGGCTTGCCGACATCCACCTCTGGAGGCTATCACTGCTTCCTGCGAAGTGCCTGTTTTCCCCATCTCGCTCCCCGCCTGTCGCGGTGGCCAGCACGGGAAACGGGTGACGACGCCGGGAATCGCTCCGCAGAGACTCGTGCAGGGAAAGGACGCTCCGCATGCTGGTCTTCCGACTTCGACGCTGGGCTCTTCGGCTGACGGTGGCCGTGTCTGTTTTCATCGGAATCGCGTTGACCTGGCCCTTTGCCCCGCGGGCCTTTGTCGGGCTGAGCACGGGCGAGTTGCTGCTCATGGCGGGGCTCCTGGTGCTGCCGCTGATGACCGCCTGGTCGGTCTGGGCCGATCATCGGCGGGTTTTGGCCGAGCGGATGTCCTGAGTCCTTTCGAGCCCCACCGCCTCCGACTGTCGCTTTCCGGATCGCGCAGCGCGAATCATCCTCCATGCTCAATGCCGATCACGCCCGCACCCTCGGCGGCCAATCGTGGCGATTCATCGGCGCGTCCCGCCCCGTGGGCGTCGTTCTCACACAGTCGGCGACGCTGGACCTGCTCGCCCCCGGCCCCGGCGACGCGGTGGCCATCGACCAACTCGACCAGTGCGATCCGCGCATCGGGGCGTGGACGTCGGCGCGTGCCGACAATCCCGCGCTCCACGATGGCCCGGTCTGGTCGGTCTCGGCAGTCACGCCGGACGCCTCCGATTCGCTCCGCATCTCGCTTCGTCCGGATCGCTACTGGCGCGTCGCCCTGGGCGAGCGCGCCGAGACCGACGATCCGGTGCGGCTTATGGGCGTGAAGGGCTTCATCGTCGGGCAGGATCGCCAAGCCCACCCGCATGTGCTGATCGCACGCCGAGCCCCGTGGGTTCGGGTGTACGCGAACCAGTGGGAGGTCTGCCCGGCGGGCGGGGTGGACCGCGGGTTGCGCCAGCCGAGTGCGGCGATCGGTGCAACGAGATCCCCGACCGGCGATCACCACGCGATTCGCGGCCCGCTCCCCGCGGTGATTCTGGAAACGCTCGCGACCGAACTGAGCGAGGAACTCGGGCTCGATCGCGCTGAGCGGCTGTGCGACGAGCGGGTTCTCGCCGTTGCGCTCGATGATCACGCCTGCTCGCTGGACGTCATTGTCGGCGCGACCTGGCGAGGTGTCGTCGATCCTCGTCGTGGCCTGTGCGTGTCCGGCTCATGCGGCCGCGGCGGAGCGGGCGAGAGCGAGTACAGCGACCTGGCATGGGTCGCCCGGGACGAGTTGCCGGACTTTGTGCGCGGGCATGCCGACGCGATCAGCGCGGTGACGCGGGCGGTGTGGCTGGCCCTTGGGTGGATCAGCGAGAGCGACGCCTTGCTGGACGGAAGATGATGCGTCGAATCGCCGATGATGCCCTTGTGCGACCCGCACCGGCATCGAGGCACCCCTCTTGCCTGGCGGCTTGACAGCCCTACACTCTGCCGTCGGATCCTGCTTCCCTGTGCCGAGAGACTCTTGGCAGCCATGTGACGGAACGCAGCGTTTGCCGGCTCCCCCCGCTCAAGCCAGGACCAGAATCAAGAGTCCCCGCGCCGGTTCGTCCGCTCCTGTGTTGACATTTGCCGCGAGGTGCCTGACCTTTGAGCGGGGTTGGCTCGCAACAGCCCCTCGTCCCGGCCGGCGACACCGATCAGGCTCATGCCCTCTCGCACGTTTCCTCTGTGAATCTCCTCACCAAGAACCCGTCCTGATCGCAGCATGCCCAGTCGTCTGGCGACGACGTTCCGGGCAGTGAGCGGTCGGTCGACCCGAAGCACACACCCTGCACCCGTCCCGGCTCGTGCCGATCGCTCTGTGCAGGCCCTCCATTTTCTGAAGCGCCCAATCGATGAGTACATCCCGTCCGAGCAGCAAGACCCGTCCCGCCGTCAAGAAGGCCACCCGTGCAAAGGCTGACGACGCGTCCGCGCCTGCGGCAGCATCGCCCGCGCCTGCGCCGACTTCGACCGGCCCCTTGAGCAACCCCGCCCCCCCCGTCCCCCCCGTCCCGTCGCCCACGTCGGCGCGCGGGCCTGCCGTCCCCGCACCCTCCGCTCCTGAGACCAAGGGCCCCGTCATGACCCGACCCCCCGCGCAGCCTGCAGGTCAGCCATCCCAGCCGTCCCAATCGCCCCAGCCGTTCGTCGGCGGCTCCGGCCCTGCGAACCCGGGCAGCACCTCCGGCTCATCCAGTTTCGTGCCGCGGCCCGCCCCGACGTCGTCCGGACAGCCCGGCCAGCCCAGCCAGTCCGCTGGCGGCTCGCCCGGCAACGGTCCAACAGGTACACAAGGCGGCCAAGCCGGGCCCCAGAGCGGCCAGCCCGGCACCGGCCAGGGCTCGTCCAGCGGCCCGAGTCAGGGCTTCTCCAATCAGCCCCCACGCAACCCCGGCTACAACGCCCCTTCCGGTTCCGGCGGCGGAGGAGGCAACGGCGGCGGATACTCCGGTCAGGGCGGGAATCCCGGCTACCAGGGCGGCCAAGGCGGTCAGGGCGGTCAGGGCGGCTTCCAGGGCTTTGGCCAGCGCCGAAAGAAAAAGAAGAAGCGAGGCGGTTTCGGCGGTGGCTTTGAAGGCGGCGGCATGGGCGGAAGCATGGGCAACCCCGGCGGCGGTGGCGGCGGCGGCGGACCGGGCCGAATCACCGAGGGCCTGCCCTCCGATGAGGATCTCGAGCGCGAAGCCGCGGAACTCGAGGCCATCGTCGCCAAGACCGACAAGAACACGCTCAAAGAGTCGCTGACGATCTCTCAACTCCAGCGCATGGACATCGATGCGCTGCACAAGATCGCCGGCAAGGAAGGCCTCGAGAACTTCAACCAGATCCCCAAGCAGGATCTGATCTTCAAGATCCTCAAGACCCGCGCCGCCAAGCAGGGCATCATGTTCGGCGACGGCACGCTCGAGATCATGCAGGACGGCTTCGGCTTCCTGCGGTCCGCTGAGCAGAGCTACCTCGCCGGGCCCGACGACATCTACATCTCGCCTACCCAGATCAAGCGCTTCGGCCTTCGCAAGGGCATGACCGTCCGCGGCTTCATCCGCCCGCCAAAGGAGAGCGAGCGCTACTTCGCCCTTCTGCGTGTGGATGAGGTCAACGGCAAGGCCCCGGGCGAAGTCACCAAGCGCAGCAACTTCGAGGATCTCACGCCCCTGCACCCCGAGGAGCGTTTCATCCTCGAGACCACGCCCGATGAGATCGAGTGCCGGATCGTCGATCTGGTCGCTCCGATCGGCAAGGGACAGCGCGGCCTGATCGTCGCGCCGCCGCGGACGGGCAAAACGGTCCTGCTCCAGAAAATGACCCGCGCCATCGCCAAGAATTATCCCGACGTGAAGATCATCGTTCTGCTTGTCGACGAGCGGCCCGAGGAAGTCACGGACTTCAAGCGCAACACGCACCCGAGTGTCGAGGTCGTCGCCAGCACGTTCGACGAGCAGGCGCATCGCCACGTCGCCGTCGCCGAGATGGTCGCCGAGAAGGCTCGGCGGATGGTCGAATTCGGCCAGCACGTCGTCATCTTCCTGGACTCCATCACGCGTCTGGCCCGCGCGTACAACAACGAAATGCCGCACTCGGGCCGCATCATGTCCGGCGGCATCGACGCCGGGGCGCTCCAGCGGCCCAAGAAGTTCTTCGGCTCTGCCCGCGCGATCGAGAACGGCGGCAGCCTGACGATCATCGGCACCGCGCTGGTCGACACCGGCTCGAAGATGGACGAGGTCATCTTCGAGGAGTTCAAGGGCACCGGCAACAGCGAGCTCCATCTCGACCGCAAACTCATGGATAAGCGCATCTACCCGTGCATCGACGTGCCCGCCTCGGGCACGCGGCGCGAGGAGTTGCTGCTGGATCGCAAGGAACTGGAACTGGTCTACCGCCTCCGCAAGGTGCTCGCCGACATGAACGTCGTTGAGGCCATGGAGCTGCTCAAGAGCCGGCTGGCCAAGTACAAGACCAACACCGAGTTCCTCATGTCCATGGCTCTGGGCTGAGCCGGGTCCAGGCCTTGACGTGATCTTGACGATTCATCAGCACCCGCCGGCATCGGCGGGTGCTTTTTTATGCCGGTCCGCCCGCGGCTCACCCGCCATGGGAAGCTGGCAATACTCACGAACAGATGGCATACTGTTGAGGTACGGATCAGCGAGGATGATCCGCTCGCAGGACTTGCCATCATGAAAGAGTCTTCCCGGCTGCACGGTGTTGACGACGACGGGCTTCTGAGTGAGCTCGGCGGCGACGTCGACGGGGAGTTTGAGGGTGGCGGCATGCCGGGGCCCGGCTCGGCCCGCCTCGCCGGTGCGCTCGACAGCAAGGTGCTGGTGCTGAACAAACTCTACATGGCCGTGCGCGTCATCAGCGCACGCCGAGCGTTCTGCATGCTCGCGCGAGACCTGGCCGAGGTCATCAACGTCGAGGACGGCAAGTACGTCAACTACGATTTTTCATCCTGGTCGGAACTGGCGCAGTTCCAGGATCAGTTCGAGCGCGATCGCCACGACTGGGTCCGCACGGTCCGTTTTCAGATCGCGGTGCCTCGGATCATCCGGCTGCTGGGTTATGACCGTCTGCCCGCGCAGATCGTCAAACTCAACCGGCGCAATCTCTTTGCGCGCGACCGCAACACCTGCCAGTACTGCGGCGCACACTATCCGACCAGCGAGCTGTCCATCGACCACGTCAAGCCCCGCTCGCTCGGCGGCGGAGACTCGTGGGAGAACCTCGTCTGCGCCTGCATCCGCTGCAACGCCCGCAAGGGCGGCCGCACGCCCGATCAGGCCCGCATGAAGCTCATCCGCAAGCCCGTCATGCCCAAGCGCAACCCGCTCATCGCGCTGCGCCTGGGGCAGGACAAGTACTCGTCGTGGAAGGCGTTCCTGGACAATGCGTACTGGAGCGTGGAGCTCAAGTAGGCCCGCCCCCGGAACGATCGCGGGTCCGATGCCTCTGCGTGAGCAGCCCATGCTTCACCGAACAGACCCAGCGGAGCGACCCGCGCTGCCACCGATGGCGGATCTCGCCGCGCTTGGTGCGGAGCTCGCGCAGCGTCAGCGGATCGAGCCTGGCATCGGCGCAACTATCCCCGCCGAGGGAGTGCCCGAGGAGGTGCTGTTCACTGCCCGCGGACCCGTGCGCGAGCGCCTGATGCTCGTGCCGGACATGAGTGAGTTGGCCGAACGCTCCGACGAGGGAACGTCGCGCAAGCGTTCGTTCGGCCTATGGGCGTGGAGAGGCTTGGTCGGAGCCGTCATGTTCGGGCTCGTGTCCTGGTTCCAGTTCAACACCAGCGGCTGGGTGCTAGCGGTAGGGTTGTTGGCCACGATCGTGCTCGTTCCGTTGGCGGCGATCGTTCTCGAGGTGGTGTGGATGTTCCTGGTCGACGCGTTCAGCTCAGAGCAGACCGCCTTCGATCAGTTCCGCCGCATTGCCACGCGCGTCTACGAACGCAGCGGGCACGTCTGTGTCTGGTGCGGCTCCGACCTTGACGACGATGCTGCGCAGGGTCGGTGCGCCTCGTGCGGCCACGCCTTCGACGCCCGGAGCACGCGGCGATACTGGGGCTTCAGCGACGAGGGTCAGTGGGTCGGCCCGCTCCGTGTCGGCCTGCTTACGGACGCCCCGATCGCCGGTGAACCCTCGTCTGCGGCACGTCGGTCCGTAGCATCCGACGAGGATTCGGCGCAGCCTGCGGACCCGCCCCGTCCACTCGCCCCAGAATCCACCCCTCGCACGCCGTGACCGCGCGATCCTCCCTCGGCTCGCCCGTTGGGTGCTCCCCGGATACCACGCGCACCATCGCCATTGCGGCGATGAACGCGTCAAAGTCGTCCTCGCTCGCAAACCCATCGCGAATCGCCGAGGTCAGCGCCCGCGTCGGCGTCACGCCTGAATCGCGCATCGCCGAGCGAAGTTCCCCCGCTATCGATCGGCGATGCTCCGGATCACGCTTGCTCGCGCCGATGCCGCCGATGCACAGCCCCAGTTGCACCCCAGCATCCGCCGGGTAAATCTCCGCGATCACTACGTCGCAGGTCGCCAGCAGCGTGTCCAGCGGCCCATCGAACGGCCACAAGCCGACGCGGTACCCCTCGTTCGTGGCCGCGTCCGCATCGAGCGTCGGCCGGAGCACCTCCAGCCACGCGCTGATCGCCGCCTTGCCGACCTGTGCCGCGCCGCAGGTGAAGAAGATCGACTGGGCGTTTCGTCCGCTCCCCGTGCGATCGCATCGGCGGAGCAGGTCCGCCTCGCTCGCGAGCCCGAGAGCCGCGGCCAGGTGCGCCCGCGCGCCGGGAAACCGCTCCCGCAGCCGCGCGGGGAAAAACGGCCGATGCACGCCCGGCTCGTTCGTCGGCGTGAACCACTCGCGGCGCTCGCCAGTGCCCAGCGCGTTCAGCACGCCGCGGAACCCGTCGCGATCGGCGATTGCCCACAGCCCCGCCGCGTGCGCATAAGCCCGCGGCACGCCGATGGGCACATCGAGCCCCAGCAGCACCGGGCCTCGCGGGTGCATCGCCCGCAGCCGAGCGACGAGCGTCGCGGCGTCGCCGACATCACACGGCGCGTCGGCGTTCCAGTCCTCGGTGTTCCGGGCCTCGGCGTTGCCGGCCCGGGGCCGAACGATGCACATCCGCCGTTTTCGCGGGTCGATCGACCAATCCGCCGCGACGATCAGCGGGCGGCGATCGGGGTTCACGGCGTGCCACTCGGCGATGCTGCGGGCGGATCCGTCGGCTTCGCGCTGGGTCTCGCGTCGCGCTCGCGTGTTCGGCGCGAGGGCCGCTCCGCGGGGATCATCCGCGTCAGCGCCCGCTCGCGATCGCGCACCCATTTGGCGTCCTTGGCCAGCAGCCCGGCCTGCTGCAAACGCCAGAGCGCATCATCGGCGATGACCGCGAGCCCCTCGGGCGTCGCGTGCAGGCCGTCGATCGTGAATAGCCCGCGTGCATCGGCGTTATTCATCTCGACGCCGCCGAAGGCCACGTTCTTCCCGCTCAGCACCCCGGCGATGGTCTCGCTCAGGGGCATGATCACGACGTTCTTCCGCCCCTTGGCCCACTGGCGAATCCGCTCGTTTGCCCGCGCGAGTGTCTCCTTTGTCGGCACCTGCGAGGGCTGAAGCATCTTGTCGGCGTGCCGCATGTCGGGCAAGTCGCCCACGATCATGGGCGAGCTGATCTTGTCGAGCCGGTTCAGCCCATCCTCGAGCCACGCCATGCGCTGCTCGGGGTCGTCGATGATCAGCGAGCCGTACATGCGCCAGAAGAGGTAGTCCAGTGCGAAGACCAATTCTGGCGAGCGAGTCTGCGCCGCGTCGATCTGGCTCCGGGCCATTTCGTCGGCCTGCGTAAAGAACCACTCGCTCGCGACGCTCGCCGGGCGTGCCGCGGGGTCGACGCTCATTCCGCCGAGCACGTCCGCAAGGTTCACCGGCATCATTCGTTCTCGGCCTGGCGTGCCCGCGGGCGAGCTTTGCGGCGGCGGGAGCGTCACGTTCCACTGCGCCATGAATCCCGCGGACACGCTCGCGCCGATGACCATCGCCTTGTCCAGCCGAAGCGTCGCGTCAGCAGTGGGGTGCTGGGTCGTGCGGACCTGGGCCGGAGTCTCGATCAACGCAGGCGGACTCGCCTGCCCCGTCGAACGCGTCGCGCTGATTATCGCGACAAACACGCTGAATGCTGCCGCGCACACCCACCACCCGCGTCGAACCGCTCGATGCGTCATTTCCGGCTCCTTGTCTGGTTCCGATGCTTTCGCCGCGCTGCCCCGGCCGGATTAGACCATCGCGTCCATTTTGGCGGCGAGCGCAAAGTCCTTCGCTGAGATGCCGTGGGCATCGTGCGTGCTCAGGGTCATCGTGACCTTGTTGTAGCGAATGAGCACGTCGGGATGGTGCTGATCGGCCTCGGCCGCCTCGGCGACCTTGTTCACAAACGCCATGGCCTGCACGAAGTTGGCAAAGCCGAACGTCCGCTGGATCGCGTCGCCGACGAGCGACCACTCCGGAAACGTGTTCAACTCGGCCAGCACCCGCTCATCGCTCATCCGCCCTCCAGCGCCGACGGGGTCGGTCGAGGTCTTGGCGGACTTTGAGTTCCCGCTTTTGCTCTTGGTCGATTTGGCCATAGTGCCCACCCAAGGCCAATGTGCGCCGATGGGCGGTCAGAGAGTGTATCGTCCCCGTGCCGATGAACGCACCCACGGACAACGCTGGCATTTCCGCCGAGCCCTCGAGTGGCTCGGGTCGGCCGCCGACGACACGACTCGCCCCATCGCCGACGGGCGCGTTGCACTTGGGAAACCTCCGCACGTTCCTGGTCAACTGGGCCCTCGCGCGCGAGCAGAGTCAGCGCATCCTCATGCGGATCGAGGACTTAGATGGCCCGCGCGTCAAGCCGGAGTCCACCGCGGAGATCCTCGGAACCCTTGAATGGGTGGGCATCGACTGGGATGGCGGCCCCATGATTCAGACCGACGATCTGGTTCCGTATCAGCGGGCGATGGTCCACCTTGCTCAGGGGGGGTGGGCGTATCCGAGCGAGTTGTCACGGTCTGAGATCGCCGCGGCGGCGTCGGCACCTCAGGAGGGTGGGGGTGAGAATCGGTTTCCGATCGCGCTGCGCCCGGCCGACGCCGCGGCGTCGCGGGTGTTCGAGGATGTCGGGACGAACTGGCGGCTGATTGTGCCCGAGGGTGAGGTGGTCGTTGTGGACGATGGGTTCTTTGGGAGACAGCCGATTGTGCCCTCGGAGACGATCGGCGACTTTGTGATCTGGACGCGGCGTCAGGTGCCCAGTTACCAGCTCGCGGTCGTGGTTGATGACCACCGGCAAGGTGTCACGCACGTTGTTCGGGGGGCCGACTTGCTCGACTCCGCCGCGAGGCAAGTGCTTCTCTATCGGGCGCTTGGCGCGGGGCCGGTGCCCGCATACGTGCACCTGCCGTTGGTCGTCGGGGCTGATGGTCGACGACTGGCCAAGCGTCACGGCGACTCGCGGGTAAGCATGTATCGGGCGATGGGGGTGCGGGTGGAGGCGGTGATCGGGCTGATGGCGTGGTGGTGCGGCGTGGTCGATAGTCGCCAGGAGATGAGCCTGGCGGAGTTCCGCGAGCGGTTCAGGCTGGGTAGCATGAGCCGGGAACCCACGGTGTTTACAGCGGAGGATGACCAATGGCTTCGATCACGCAAGCGTTCTTGAAGTCTGTGGCGATGGCCGGTTTGTGCCTTTCGGTCTCGGCGTGGGCCGGCTGCGAGCAGCGGGGTGACGGAACGTCCAGCGCCAGTCAGGCCAGCCCGGCCCAGGGCGCGGCACCCAAAGCACCGGCCGTCAGCAAGAACGCGAAGGTGACCATCGCGGGCGAGGCCTTTGATCTGGAACTGGCGATCGACGACGAGACGCGGTTCCGCGGGCTCTCCGGACGGACGGAGATCGCGCGCAACGGCGGGATGCTCTTCGTGTTTCCCGATGCGAGCGTGCGTGAACAGGGGTTCGTGATGCGGGATTGTCCGATCCCGATCGACATCATCTATGTCGGCCGTGATGGACGGGTGGTATCGATGTTCGCGATGACGTCCGAGGCACCGCGCGCCGACGATGAGCGGGAGTTGTCCCCGCCGTTCTCGGGTGCGCCGCGCTGGGCGTGGGTAAACGCGAAGTACGAGGCCCGTCTTCGGCAGTATTACAGCCGATATCCGGCGCAGTACGTGATCGAGTTGGCGGGCGGGCGACTGAAGGAGTTGAAGGTCAAGGAGGGCGACCTGATCGAGTTTGATCGCGAGGCGCTCAAGAAGCGAGCCAAGTAGACCGATCCGAAGGACGTGCCGCGGGATTGCGGTGCGCACCAGCGGAGGCGATGAGCGTTGAGCCCGAACCTGCACAGTCTTAGTGGCGAGGGTGTGGCGGTGGTTGTCGCCGGGCTGAGCGAGGCGCGGGCGCAGGAGATTCTCGGGCCGGTGTGCGGGGCCTTCTCGGACCTTGGTCGAGCGGGGGGATCCGAGCGTGTCGCGGCCGGGGCGGGCGGTTCGGGGGTTGGTTCGGCGGGCGGCAGCGAGCGGAATTTCGAGCGGTTCGCGCTGGATGTGGCGACCTCGCCCGAGGGGCTGACGAGGATTGGTCAACGACTGACAGCGATCGTTGTGCTCGCATCCGCGTCGAAGGCCGAGAGCGTCGGCTCGCGGCTGTCGTCGCTGCAGGGTGTCGGCGCAACGCCTGTGCTCGTCGTGGTCGATGCGCCGTCATCGCTGATTCCAGCGCCGCGTGACCCGCTTGTGGTCTGTGTGAGCGTTGAGGCGGGCCCGTCGGCGATCGCCGGGGCGCTGAGCGCGTGCATCGCGCTCGCGCCGACGTTCCGCCAGCAGGAGGAGATCGTCGAGCGGGAGGAGCGGCTGCTCGAGGCCGCGGGACGGCGGATCGAAACGCAGGAGCAGGAGCTGCGTCTGGCGACGCTGCTGCAGCGGGAGTTGCTGCCCGGGAGGCTGCCCAGCGTGCCCGGGCTGGAGATCGGATCCATCTATCGACCGGGGACAAGCGTCAGCGGCGATGCGTACGACGTGTTCAGGCTCGACGAGCATCACGTGGGCATCTTTGTCGCGGATGCGGCCGGTCACGGCGTTTCCGCTGCCCTGACGATGATGATCGTCACGAGGCTGCTGCCTCACAAGGATGTCGATGCGCGCGGGTACCGCGTGGTGCCGCCGGGCGAAGCCCTCACGCGGCTGAATCGACTGTTCATGGAGCGTCGGGGCGAACTGTGCACGATGGTCACGGCGGCGTACGCGATCGTTGATACGCGCGACGGACGCGTTCGGCTTGCTCAGGCGGGATGTCCGCCCGCGGTGATTGCTGGCGCGGGCGAGGGCGGCGGTGCGACGGGCGATGGGGGCGTGGCCCGGCTCATCCGAGAGGGCGGCCTGCCGCTGGGCGTTGACGAAGGGGCCGTGTACGCCGAGACGCTCGTGCGGATGGACATCGGGCAGACGCTTGTGCTGCACAGCGACGGGCTCGAGCACGCGATGGGCCTCGAGGACGCGACGCTCGTCGGCGGGCTGCTGGGCGAGGTCATGCTCGGTGCAGAGCCCGATGTTCACGCGCGACTGGCGGACCTTGAGCGGCGCATGGACCGCCAGCGTGGTTCGCTGCATCAGTCGGACGATGTCACGCTCGTCGCGGCGCTGCGCACAGCGCCGAGTGAAACGGTGTGGCTCGCGGCCTGATCTCGATGCCTGCGCGTGTGGCGATTGCGACGAATGCGAGCAGCGGGTTCGATGCGAGAGGGCGATCAGGTCGTTGAGAGCCCGCGTGTGGTCAATGGCGAGGGCGTGACAGGGTTGACGGTCGGGTCGAGTTTCTTGCTCCAGACCAGCGGAGCACCGATCGCCACGGAGGAGTACGTCCCCGTGAGCACGCCGATGAGGAAGCAGTAACTGAACGACCGCAGAGCCTCACCACCCAGGAAGTACAGCACGAGCGTCGCGGAGATGACCGAGCCGCCGGTCATGAGCGTTCGGCTGAAGGTCTGGTTGATGGAGGTGTTGATGATCTGGCGTGTTGCGCCCGGGAGCTTGCCGCGATTCTCGCGGATGCGGTCGAGGATGACGATGGTGTCGTTGAGCGAATAGCCCAGGATCGTCAGCACTGCGGCGATGACGTTCAGGTCGATCTTGAATGGGAGGATGCCGATGGCCGACGCCGTGGTCGGTGCGGCGGCGAAGAACATCTCCGCGACGGCGATGAAGCCGACCGCGACGATGCAGTCGTGCAGCGTGGAGACAATACAAGCGGCGGAATAGCGGAAGCTCGCGAAACGCACCCAGACGTAGATCACAACCAGGAGCACCGAGATCACCACGGCGATGATGGCCTGAGCGGTGAACGTGCGTGCGACGGATGCATCGAACTTCTCCACGCCCGGCAGCGTGCTGGCGCGAAGGAGGGCCTCGCGCGTGATCTTCCATTCCTGGTCACGGAGCTCGCCCTGCCAGCGGAGCTGGTCCGTGCGATAGTCCGCGATCGGATCGGCGACGAGGATGGCCACCGAGCGCGCGGCCTCGGGCGTGCCGTCGAGCAGGTCCACGCGGAACGCGCGGGCGTTGGCGCTGGCCATGAACTGCGGCTCGCTGCGCATCCGCAGCAGGCGGTCGCGGATTTGATCCAGCGGGGGAGGCGTGGGGCCGATGTCCTCGAGCACGACGGCAAGGCCGCCCTCGAAGTCGCGTACGTCTGTGCGGATGCCGGGGCGGTCGATGGTCTCGCCGAGCGTGCGTGAGAGAATCGGACGGACCGGCGCGGCGCGACCGGTCGTGGCGTCCGAGCCCTTGAACGTCAGCGACTGCTCCTGAATCAGTTTGCCCGCGAAGGCCTGGCTCAGTGCCGCCGAGAGCGTCTCGGTGTCGGTGATCGTTGTCTTGAGCGTGAACGTGCTCGAAGTGACCTGGTCGGCCTCCGGGTTCACGGCAAGCACGGTGGCCTGCTTGAGTTCGGACAGGGGGCCCTGGGCCAGCGAGGTGACCTTGTCCTGCACTTCGGCGCGGGTCATGGTCAGGGGCTGCTTGGTCTCCGGATCGCGGAGATTGAGCGTGATGCGGGTGCCGCCACGGAACTCGGTGTCGAGCATGTCGCGGCCCTGATACACGATCAGTCCGAGCAGGGAGAGCGTCAGCACCCCGGAGAACATATACGCGACGAAGCGGAACTTCATCCAGTCGAAGTTGGGCGTGATGGCGCGCTGAAGTGCGGGCATGGCCAGCGGCAGCATGTTGCCCAGATTGCGGAACTGGAGTTTGTCGACGAAGAACGTGTAGATGACGCGTGTGATGAAGAGCTGGGCGAAGAGTGTGGTGATCACGCCGATGGACATCGTGATCGCAAAGCCGCGGATCTCCTGAGTGCCGGTGAAGGCCAGAACGACGCAGACGATCAGGTTGGTGATGTTTCCATCGATGATGGCACTGAGTGCCTTGGAGTAGGCCAGCCGAACGGCGGTGCGGAGATCGTTGCCGCGGAGGATCTCTTCGCGGAGTCGCTCGAAGATGAGCACGTTGGCATCGACGGCCATGCCGAAGGTCAGCACGATGCCGGCGATGCCGGGCAGGGTGAACGCGGCCTTGTTGAGGCTCATCAGTGCGAGGAGAAGCAGGCCGTTGGCGATGAGCGCGACGACGGCGATGAGCCCGCCGAAGAAGTAGTACACGACCATGAACACAGCGACGGCGACGAAGGCGACGCCGGTGGCGATGAGGCCGCGCTTGAGGTTGTCGAGGCCGAGCTCGGGGCCGACGGTGCTCTCGCTGATGGGCTCGGGGGAGAGCTTCGCGGCCATCGCGCCGGCGTTGAGCGTGCGGACGATGCTGGTGACCTCGGCCATCGTGAACGAGCCGGTGATCTCGCCGCGGCTGGAGATGGCGCTCTGCACCGTCGGGGCGGTGTAGACCTGATCGTCCAGGAGCACGGCCATCGCCGAGCGGATGTTGCGGCCGGTCAGGTTGCCCATGAGGACCGCGCCGGGGCCGTTCATCTGGAACCCGATGCCCGGTCGGCCCAACTGGTCTGGCTGCGGGAACGCTCGCTCGACCGACCAGGCGCCCTCGCTCTGCGTCAGCCGCTTGCCCGGAACATCCCAGAGCAGCATGTAGATCTGGCCGTCGTACTGCTCGGCGACGAGTTGGTACCGCTGCGCAAAGTGCAGCGCCGTGTTCTCGCGAAGGTTGCGGTAGGAGGCGTCGTCGCCGTCCTCGTACCAGCCCTCATCCTTGTGAATGCGGAACCAGCGGGCCTGATCGAAGCGCACCGCTCGGGGGCCTCGGCTGCGGAGCTGCTCGCGGAGCGATGCCTCCTCGGCGATCTCGCCGGTGCGCACGCCGATGCGGAAGTTCAGCACGCCCGCGCCGCGGAGGATGCGCTTGAGGTCGCCCGGATCGTCCAGCGTGCGACGCTGGCTCTGGTACGTGTCCCAGTCGGCGACAAGCGTTTCGACTTCCTTGGACACGGCGGGGTGGGCCGAGAGCAGACGCTCCAGACCGCGGTCGCGCGGGCTCTTGCCGTCCATGGGCTTGCCCGAGTCGTCGACGAGTTTCGGGCGACGCGTGGGCAGTTCGAGCACTCGGCGGATTTCCGGACCCGTGATGCTCTTGGCGACGATCTCGGCGCGGACCTTCTCGTAATCGATCGACGCGAGCGCCGCCTGCCTGGAGGCCGCGATGATCGCGTCGTTGGCGGCGGTGGCCGCATCGCGCAGGGGCTTGAGAGCCTCCTCCGGCTGGTTCGCGACGAGCGCTTGGCGGAGCGTCTCGGTGGCCTGCTCGAGCGCCTGCTCGAGCGCGGGCCGACGCTCGCGGAACTCGTTCTGTGCGGCGGTCTTGGCGTCGAACGCGGTCGCCGCCCGGCCAAGGGCTTCGCCACGCTCTGCACTGCCCGCGGCGAGCGCGTCGAGTTTGCTCTGGCGGTCTGCGCTCGGGCGGGCCAGAATCTCATCGAGCTGCTCGGGCTTGACCGAGCCCGCCACGAGCGCCTCGAGTTTGGCCTCAAAGTCCTGACGCTTCTTGACAAGTTCGGGCGAGGCCAGCGGCATCGTGATCTCGATGCGGTTGCCCCCGATGGGGTTCATCTCGATGTCCAGCACGCCGTTGGGGTCGACGCGCTGCTTGAGCAGCTCGACGACAGTGCCCAGCGTGTCGCCGGTATCGCCCTGTCCGATCTCGACCTGATAGGTCAGCGACACGCCGCCGGCGAGATCCTTGCCCCGGCGGAGCGTTTCGCCCGGCGGGACGATCATGTAGATCGCCCAGAGGATCACGAAGATGGTGATGAACGTGTTTCGCAGGAGGTGTCGCATGGGTCGTCTTCGCTGAGGATTCGCCCCGCAGGCAAGGGGGCGAGGAGTCACGGGCGGTGTGCGGGGGCGGTGTTCGGGAGAGGCGGGCTCACCGGCGCGGCGATTGTCACGGGCGGACGCACGCGATGCGCTGGGCGTCGGGAGTGTCAGACCTTCTGTCGGGCGTCGTTCTTGGGCTCGATGCTGCTGGCCGAGCCGCCCTCGGACGAGCGCAGCACCTGCTGCACCGCGGACTTGGCAAAGCGGATGCGGGTCTTTGTGTGCTCATCAACGATGAGCGTGATCTCGGAGTCCGTGACCTCGACGACTTCGCCGATCACGCCGCCGACGGTCTGCACACGGTCGCGACGCCCCAGCTCTGCGAGCATCTTGCCGCGGGCCTTGCGCTCCTTGCGCCCGGCGAGGGAACTGATGACGATCATCGCGACGAACGCGAGGCTGATGATCAACAGGAAGGTCAACGGATTGCCGGGCTGGGCCTGAGGTGCCGGGAGCGGAGTGCCCTCGCCCGTGGAGGTGCCGGGGGTTGCGGCGGTTGTCGTTGCGGGCAAAGTGCCAGCCCCAACGGGAGCGACGACGGGGGTTGCCGGCGCGATCGGGGCGGGAACGCCGACGACCTCGGGGGCGGCTTGGGCGAGCGTCCAGGACGTCAATACGAGAGAGTTCATGCGGGTGTGCTCTGCAATGCGGACAGCGTTCCGACCGGGCTGGCTCGATGCCCCGATGCGAGGCGAGCTTCCCGGTCGCATCGGCGAGTGGCCGATGTGTGAAGAGTCGGGATATTAGGCATCTGCGCGGGGAACGCGACGAACCTGCTCTCCCGCGCTCTCTCCTGTGCGGACGGAACGGGTTGGGGATATGTTGGGGGCTTGTCGCTTCTCGATGCGTGCGATCCTTGGAGAGGCTCACCCGCCGACGGCCTCGTATCCGGGTCTGGCGATGGGCCAGCGCGAGAGCAGGCCTTCCCAGTCATCGGTCGGGATGGTGGCCCGCACGTCACGCATGAAGCGCTGGAAGTGGCGAAGGTTGTGAAGGGTCACGAGCATCGGCCCGAGCATCTCGCCGGTATGGAAGAGGTGGCGGAGGTACCCGCGCGTAAAGGGCCGAGGTTCCGGCCCGGACGGATCGCCGGCGCACGCGATGCAGTCGCAGCCGGGCTCGATGGGGGAGCGGTCCAGGGCGTACTTGGAGTTGCGCAGGCGGATCTGGCCTGTGCGTGTGAAGGCGTTTGCGTTCCGCCCGTTGCGTGTCGGCAGGACGCAGTCGAACATGTCGACACCGGACAGCACCGCGGCCAGCAGGTCGCGCTCGTAGCCGACGCCCATGAGGTATCTCGGGCGATCAGCGGGCAGCAGCGGCGCGGTATGCCTGACCACGCGAGCGATGTCGTCGGAGGTCTCGCCCACCGCGACGCCGCCGATGGCGTAGCCGGGGAGATCGATCGCGCAGGTGTGCTCGGCGCTCCATGAGCGCTGGGCCAGATCGGTGCCGCCCTGGACGATGCCGAAGAGCGCCTGGTCCTGCGGGCGTGCGTGCGCGGCCTTGCAGCGGTGGAGCCAGCGGACGGAGCGTTCGCACGCTTCGCGCAACCTTCGGGCGTGATCGGCGGGGTCCTTGACCTTGTCGCGTGAGAGCACGCGCGAGAGCCGAGGGTCGTTGGCCAGGGCCGAGCCGGGGTCGATCGGCGGCGCATCGGCATCGGTGTCGGGCGCGCTGGGCGGGCAGTCATCGAAGGCCATGATGATGTCCGCGCCGAGTTGGTTCTGAACATGGATCGCACGCTCGGGCGAGAGGTGGATCATCGAGCCGTCGATGATCGAGCGGAACGACACGCCATCGTCGGTGACCTTGTTGATGTCGGCCATCGAGTACGCCTGATACCCGCCGGAGTCGGTGAGGATCGGGCGGTTCCAGTTCATGAACGCGTGGAGTCCGCCCATTTTTTCGACCAGGTCCGAACCCGGTCGCAGCAGGAGGTGATAGGTGTTGGCCAGGCAGACCTGCGCCCCGAGGTTCGCCAGTTGCGAAGGCAGGACCCCCTTGACACTCGCGCGGGTGCCGACGGGCATGAACGCGGGCGTGTCGAACTCGCCGTGGGGCGTGCGGACTCTGCCCAGTCGTGCGCCAAAGCGTTGCGAGCGTGCGAGGATCGAAAGTGTGACGGCGCGGCTCATGCGGAGGGCCCGGCCGGGGAAGAAGGCGGTGATGAAGGCGGAGATGGCGGCGGGGGTGGCGCGGACGCGGGGCCGGAGTGTGCCCCGGCCCGACGCCGAGCCTCGGTGTCTCGTGCCAGCGCCATGCGCTCCGCGGGCGTGAGGCTCTCCAGACCTGTGGCGCGGATCTTGGTCAGGATGCGGTCGAGTTCCGCCGGCGAAGGCCCGCCGGCCAGCGGCGCGGTCAGTCGCTGGGCCAGTGATCGTCCCGCCGACGCGGTGCGCGTCGTCTGATCGCCGGTCACGCGCGAGTCGCTGAAGACGTCGAAGAAGTCACGGAGCAGGTGCATTCGGCGGATGAAGAAGTACCCCGCGACGGCACCGCCGATGTGCGCCGCTTCTCCGCCGGCGTTGGAGGTATTCAGGTACAGGCTTCCGACCGCCAGAACGAACAGCCCGATGGCCAGCGTGCGGATCTTGACCGGAATCGCGGCGAGGATGTAAACGATGTCGTTGGGCGCGAGGTACGCCGCGGCGAAGATGACGCCGAAGATCCCCGCGCTCGCACCGACCAGCGGGGTCGTTGGGGAGTCAAAGAGCAGGAAGGGAACCTTGAACGCGGTCATGCCAAGCCCGTGCACGAGGATGTTCCCCGTGAGGTTCAGCAGGAGGTACATGACCGCGCCGAAGACGCCGCAGACCAGGTAGAACGCGGCGTATCGGCGCGCGCCGAGGATGGACTCGACCAGCCCGCCGAAGAGCCAGAGCCCGAACATGTTCAGCGCCAGGTGTGTCAGGCCCGCGTGGAGGAACTGGAACGTGACGAACCGCCAGACCTCCATGCCCGCGAAGCCCTGGGACGTGGAGAAGTGTCCCCACGCGTTGAGCCAGTCCATGATGATGAAGCGCTGCACGCCGACTTCGCGCACGAGCGGCCCGTTGGGCGTGACGATCAGCCGTCCCTGCGGGTCGGTCTGCGGGATGCCGAGCGATCGCTGCTGAAGGCCGTTGGTGCCGGGGATCGGCGCGGAGTTGTTCAGTGGCAGGGCCCGGGCCTGATCCGCCGACGAAAGCCCCTCGATCCACTGCACCTCAACCGGCACCTCGCGCATGCCGACGCGCTGATACTGCAGCCCCGCGGCGATGATGAACACCGCGATGTTCACGATGATCAGCCACGTGTTGAACGACCAGGTTCGCGGCGAGCCCGCGCCGGGCAGGAGCGAGCCGGTGCTCGCCGGCGTGGTCTTCATGTACGGTCTGTCGGCAAGGCCCATGTCGGTGGTGGCTCGGGGAGGTCAGTGGTGGGTGCGGTGCGGCATCGCCGGCCGACGCCCCGCGCGGGCGACTCGGATTGTTGGGAATCGCCGCAGGAGCGTATCAGCAGTCCGGCCCTGCGGAACGACTCACTGCACACGCCTGCGAGTCGTGTCGGCCTCAAGGAACTTCCGCTCAGCGCGCGAAAGGCTCCCCATGCCGTCACGCGAGATCTTCTGGAGGATCCTGTCCAGTTCCTCGGCGTGAGTCTTGGCGCTGGCCTGCTCTTCCATCCGCCGACGCAGTTCCTTCTTGCTCGGGCCGCGCTGCGGCAGGTCGTCCTCGCCGTCGTCGAGCTTCAACGAACGGCGCCAGGGCTCATCGTCATCAGTGTTGCCGGTCCACGGATTCGCGGCGCTTGTCCAGGCCAGCCGCTGCTTCTCCTGCCAGCATGTGATGCCGGCGAACAGCGCGATGCCCACCAGCACACCCGCGCCCGCGACAAGACCCCAGACACCCACCGCGATCGCGAAGAACAGGCCGACGCTCGTGGCGATCTCCATCGATCGCTTGTACCCCACGCGCGACCACAGCACCTCCTGCAGCACGCGCCCCGCGTCCATCGGGAACATGGGCAGGAACATGTTGAACGCGAACAAGTACAGGTTCGTGCAGTAGATCCACCACACGGTGTACCCGGCCCAGCCGCCCTCGGCAAACGCGATCAACGCAGTGGCGTTCGGCGAGAACGGGTTGAACAGCAGCGTCGTCGCGGGCACGCCCAGCACGATCACCGCCCCGCCGAGGATCGGTGCCAGCACCGCGTTCACGCCCGGGCCGCCCAGCGTGGTGATCAAACTCGCCCGCCAGTTGTGCGGCGGCCTGCACGACGCCAACCCGCCCAGGGGCCACATCAGGATGTCGTCCGCCTCCCCGCCCACACGTCGGCACGCGAAGCAGTGACCGAACTCGTGCAGCAGCACGAGCACAAAGAGAGCCGAGAGCGCGATCGCCTTGTCGCGGAAGCCGAGCCACCCCGCTCCGCCCGCGCCCGACGTCGCCAGTTCGATCGCGATCCAGATCAAGTAGATGATGTGAACGCGAACGGCGATCCCCGCCACTCGCCCCAGCGGCAAGGCCCACGACAACGGGTTATTCGCAAGACTGAAGTTTGAGGCCATGGCGGTCTTCGTTCTCGTCGGCCAACACTTTCACGCCCGCACCGGGCACACGCAGCGGACAGTACACGCCCGCTCTCTAGTTTCGGCGAGATTCGCCCGAACGTTCGCTCACCGCACGGGGGATTCGTTCACAGGCTGCTCGGACCCGGTCTCCATACGGTGCGATGCGCAACTGCTGCGCGTGTCCGATTGTAAGGCCCTTCAGGACCGCGTCCGCGGCGGCGGGACTCGCCGCAGGTTCAGCGGGAGGGTCGGATGGGCGATAGACTCCGATGGTCTGTTCGTTGGCGCGAGCGCCGTCGGCATGGCTCCGGAGGATCGTGTGACCAGGAATCCATCCAAGGTTGTCGGATTGTTCGCGCTGGCGCTGGGTGCGTGGGGCGTGACGTTCTGGCTCTGGCCGCTCGGCCAGTCCACCGGCGGGAGCCGGGCGAGCGGGCCGGGCACGCCGCTGGCCGCACCGATCACCTTTGGCGATCGTCCTCGACTGGCCGACGACATCGTGCCGACTCAACCCGTGCGTGCGGCGCAACCGCCGACGCAGCCTCTGACGCCGACGCCCCGTCCTTCCCCGGTCGCTCGCGCGGGCGGCGGAGACGGATCGGAAGCGACGCCCGTTCGTACCGAGCCGGTGCGTGTGGTGATTCCGCCCAAGTTCTTCAACTACACCGTTCAGCAGGGCGATGCGAGCGTGCAGTCGATCGCCCGGCGTTTGCGCTCGCGTGTTCCGGGGCTGTCGGCCAACGCCATTCTTGAGGCCAACCCGCTCGTGAACCCCGCTCGGCTCATCGCTGGTCGCACCGTGCTGCGGATTCCCGAGGATCCGCGGAACATCGAGGGCAAGGTCGTCACGGTCCAGCGACCGGTCTCGGGTGGCGATGCGCCCGCGACGAATCCCGATCCGTCACGCGTCAGCGTCTCGAAGTCGCCCGGTGCCGCGGACTCGGTCCAGACCTACACGGTTCGCGATGGCGACACGCTTTCGAAGATTTCGCAGCGTCTCTACGGGCGGACCGCCCTTTGGGAGCGAATCTACGAAGCCAACCGCGACGCGATCCGCGATCCGGCTCGGCTCAAGCCCGGCACGGTGCTGACCATTCCGCCCAGGGACTGATCATTGGCGGGCCGGTCCGGTAATCTGCGGCGCGATTCCAACTGGCGGGTCCGGTCGGGCTTTGGGGTCTGTCGGTCCGACACACTTGTCATCGAGTTTGCCCCGAACCATCGGGGTACCCTCATGCTTGCTCTCGGGTACGGGTGCGTCACGTGACGTCGCGCGGGGCCATGAGGAGCGCGAGCGGTTCGGACCTGTAGCGGAGTTTCTCTGTGCCCACGTCGATCAAGCGGATTCTGGTCACCGGCGGCGCCGGGTTCCTCGGCTCGCACCTGTGCGATCGCCTCGTGGCTCAGGGTCACGACGTGATCTGTCTGGACAACCTCTTTACGAGCCAGAAGTCGAACATCAATCATCTGCTCGAGCGCCCGAACTTCGAGTTCATCCGTCACGACGTGACGCACCCGATCTGGCTGGAGGTCGACGAGATCTACAACCTCGCCTGCCCCGCCGCACCGGGTCACTATCAGTACAACCCGATCAAGACGATGAAGACCAGTGTCATCGGCGCGATCAACGTGCTGGGCATGGCCAAGCGCTGCCGGGCCAAGGTGCTGCAGGCCAGCACCAGCGAGGTGTACGGCGACCCGGAGGTCCACCCGCAGCCCGAGTCGTACAAGGGCAGCGTGAACCCGATCGGCCCGCGGGCGTGCTACGACGAGGGCAAGCGAGCCGCCGAGACGCTGTTCTTCGACTATCACCGGTCCAACAAGCTCAACATCCGCGTGATGCGCATCTTCAACACCTACGGCCCGCGCATGCACCCGTTCGATGGACGCGTGGTGTCGAACTTCATCCGAAAGGCTCTGAACGGCACGCCGATCGACTGCTTCGGCGATGGCCAGCAGACACGCTCGTTCTGCTACGTTGACGACCTGCTCGACGGCATGGTGGCGCTCATGAACGGCCCGGACGACTTTATCGGCCCGGTCAACATCGGCAACCCCGGCGAGTTCACCATTCGCCAACTCGGCGAGATGGTCATCGAACTCACCGGCAGCAAGAGCGAGATGCGCTTCCTGCCGCCCACGCCCGACGACCCCAGTCGCCGCCGACCCGACATCACCCTCGCCAAGAAGCACCTCGGCTGGGAGCCGAAGGTGCCGCTGCGCGAAGGGCTCAAGCGGACGATCGACTACTTCCGCTCGATCGACATGGCCGGCTTCCGTGCACCAACGCCGAACTATTGATCCATACACGTCGACACACCTCTTGGCCTCTCGCACGAAGTGCGCACCAAAGGACGCCGATGGAGCAGTGAGGCTCTGCGAGCCAGCCACCGGAGGCAGGCCCGTTCTTTCTTCATGCGATTCTCTCCCGCCCGACTGATGGCGGACTTCCGCGCGGCCCCCGCCCTCACCCCAGCCTCGCCCCGCCAACAACCTCATACACCGACCCCGCCTGCGTCAGCACGCTGGCCACCAGATCCACGCGAGTGACCGCGAATGCGGTGTCGGCTTGCTCCGCGCCGGTCAGCGGTCTCGCCCACGGCCCGCCCCGCGTGCCCACCGGGAACCTGCACAGCGTCAGGTGGGGCAGGAAGTGCTCCACGCGTCCGGGCTTCCTGGGCCGAGCGAGACGCGTCGCCAGCCGCCGCTGGATCTCCAGCAGCGCGGGCGGCGCGTCCGTCGTCGCGGCGATCAGCGCAGGGGGTGACCTCGGCACATCGGGCGGGATCGTGATCAGTTCGCCCGGCGTGAGCACAAAGCCATCGAGCCCGGCGCATGACCGCTCGACCGATTCGTTGATCGTGCGGAGTTCCTTCGCCGGCGACTCGCCGATGAACACGAGCGTCAGGTGTACCTTTGATGCATCGACCGGCCGATGCGTGGGCAGTGGGGGCCAGTCTCCCGGCGATGCGAAGGCGTCGAGCGTGCGGACCAGCGCCTCGGCGACCTGCGCCGGCGGAACGATCGCGACGAACAGACGGAGTGTCCCCTTGCGCGCCATGCCCGAGCGTACGGCGTGCGTCGTTGCTACGCTCGACGCGTGCACCCCCGCGCGAGCGACAACGTGGATCAGGTCGCGGAAGTCGCGGACATCGCGATCGTCGGCGCCGGTGCCGCGGGGCTCTTCGCGGCGATCTGGGCCGGGCGGACGATGCGGGAGCTTCGTACCTCGTCGGATCGCAATCCCTCGGTGCGTCGCGCACGAATCATCGCCTTCGACGGTGCGCGCAAACTCGGCGCGAAGGTCCTTGTCGCCGGCGGCGGACGCTGCAACGTGACGCATCACGCTGTCGATGAGTCCGCTTATGCCGGCTCGTCGCGCAACGCCATCCGCAACGTGCTCCGCGCGTTTCCCGTGCAGCGGACCGTCGAGTTCTTCGCGGAACTGGGCGTTGAACTCAAGCGAGAGGAGACGGGAAAGCTCTTCCCGGTCACCGACGATGCCCACACCGTGCTCGACGCGCTGCTGCACGAGTGCTCGCGTGTGCACGCGGAACTTCGTCATCCCTGGCGTGTGCACCGCATCGAGCGCGTTGGCGGGAACGCCGATGCGTCGCCGGGTGATACCACGCCGCGGTTCATCGTCCACCCAGCGCCCGTCACGCCGCACGGTCCTGACACCCTCGACTCGCCCGCCACCCCCGGCTCACCCGGCGCGGGCACCCGCCCGATCGCCGCGCGCCGCGTCATCCTCGCCACCGGCGGGATGGCCCTGCCCAAGTCCGGCAGCGACGGTGCGGGGTATGCCATCGCCCGTGCGCTCGGGCACACGATCACGCCGCTGGTTACTCCGGCGCTCGTGCCGATCACGTTGGACCCGTCGTGCTTCCTGCGCGAACTCTCCGGCGTGACGCTTCCCGCGAGCCTGACGCTCCTGTCCGGCTCGGGCAGGAAACTCGTCACGTTCACGAACTCCACGCTGCTCACGCACTTCGGCCTCAGCGGCCCGGCGGTGCTGGACATCAGCCGATACTGGCTCGAGCAGGCCCACGCCGACCCGTCGTGCAGGCTCGTGATCAACTTCCTCCCCGCGATGACTGTCGAGTCGCTCGACGCCGCGCTCGTCGACACGCGAGCGCTGACGATGCTCCGCGTGTTCGACCGCCCCGCGACCTCGCTGCCCGAGCGCCTCGTGCGGGCGCTGTGCGCTCACGTCGGTGTCGATCCTGCCAGCACCGGCGCGAATCTCTCGCGAGTCGCACGCCGGGCGCTCGCGTCGGCCACTTGCGCCCTCGAACTTCCCGTGACGGGCTCGCGCGGGTACACCTTCGCCGAGGTCACCGCCGGGGGCGTGCCGTTGAGCGAACTTCGGCTGGATTCCATGGCCAGCCGCAATGTCCCCGGCTTGTACGTCATCGGCGAACTCTGCGACGTTGACGGTCGTATCGGCGGGTTCAACTTCCAGTGGGCCTGGGCATCGGGCTACCTCGCGGGCGTTGCCGCGGCCCGCTCGCTGATCGACGACGATACCCACACGTTGCCTCGGGCATCCGCCTGATCTCCGGTATGCTTCCGCCCTCTCCCAAGGACGCGACCCCATGACCATCGGCCGATCACTGCCATCCACCACCGTCGGCGGCTCGCCCAGATTTCTCGCGATGGACGCCACCCGCGGCCTGGCGCTGCTCGGGATCTTCGTCGTCAACGCCGCGTTCATGGGCTTGCCGTTCATGGCGAGCGTCGACAACGCCGTGCCCCGAGAAGAGGGCCCGCTGAGCGTCGTCGTCTGGGCTTTCACCGCGATCTTCTGCACGGGCAAGTTCTTCCCGCTCTTCTCGCTGCTCTTTGGCATGGGCCTGACGATGATGTTCCTCAGCGCCCAGCGCAGCGGGCGGAGCTTCGTCGCCGCGTACGCTCGCCGCCTGGCGGCGCTGGCGGGGCTTGGCTTGCTGCACATCGTGCTGCTGTGGTATGGCGACATTCTGCTGGTGTACGCCATCGTCGGGCTGGCCATGTTTCTCATGGTCCGCCTTTCGCCCCGCGTGCTGGCATGGTCCGCGCTGGGGATGTACGTGCTGACCATCGCCATGAGCCTGCCGGCCGGCCTGTTGATGCAGATGGGCGGCGGCGGCGGCGAGCCGACGAAGATCGAGAGCGACGCCCCGCTCGTCATGCAATGGCTTCAGGTCCTGTTCAGCCCCCTGAGCATGGGCGACCCCCGGCTGTCGGAGTTCGAGGTCGCGATCGCGACCACCAGCCCGTTCTGGCAGGCCGCGATCCTCCGCGTGTGCCAGTACCTGCTCACCGCGCCGTTCATCGTCCTGGCCATGGCGCCGCTCATCATGGCCTGCTTCTGCGTCGGCACCGCGATGGTCAAGGCCCAGATCGGCAGGACCGATACCGACGCCCACAGGGCCGCGACCCGCCGATGGACGGGCCGGTTCATCGTCGCCGGCGCGTTCGTCGGTCTGCCCATGAGTGTGGTCTCGGCGGCGCTTCAGGCCGACGTCGGGTTCGATCTCTCGCCCGGGGTCTCCGAGGCCGTTGCTTTCGCCCTCGCCTCCGCCGGCGGGCCGCTGATGAGCCTGATGTACCTGTCGCTGGTCATCCGTTTGTGCGAGCGTCTGACCGACCCGACTTCGCCCGCCGCGATCGTCATCGATGCGATCGCCCGTCTCGGCCGCATCGGCTTGACCGGCTATCTCGCCAGCACGCTGTGCATGTCGGTCTTCATGGCGCACTGGGGCCTTGGCATGTTCGGACAGACGACATGGACCGACCGCGCGGTGCTCGTTGTGCTGATCTACGCCGGCCTGCTCGCGTTCGCGGGCGTCTGGACACGCGTCTTCGCCGTCGGTCCGGTGGAGGCGGTCCTTCGATCTGCGACGTACCTGCGCTGGCCCTGGTCCCCGGCACCCGCGCAAAGGACAGACGCGTCGGACGCGGCTTCGGGCTCGCCGTCGACGCCCCCTTCCGGCCCCTCAGCCTGACCACCCCCGCGCTCGGCGTATCCTCGACTCCGATGGCCACTCTGCTCTGCGTGCCGATTCTCGTCGACGATCCCACCGCCGCCCTGCGCGACGCGGTAGAGGCTCGCGATGCGGGGGCGGACATCATCGAGTTCCGCATCGACCCGTTCTTTTCGGGCAACGAAGGCCCGGACAGCGAGGACGAACTCCTGGCCATCCTCACGCTCGTCGAGCAGTGCCCGCTGGATTGCATCGTCACCTGCAGGCCGGTGCTCGAGGGTGGCCACTACCGCGGCGGCGACTCGGCCCGCGTCGCGCTCTTCGAACGCCTTGGCACCGCCGCCAGCGAGGGACGCAAGCCGCCACGCTACATCGACGTCGAGCTCTCCGCCTACGGCCGATCCGAGAACCTCAAGCAGAAAGTCAATCTCGCCGTCGATCACCCTCGCCAGGTGCGGGAACTGACCACAGAACTGATCCTCTCCACGCACGACTTCGTATCGCGCCCGGGGGACCTCATCCGCCAACTCGAGCAGATGCTCAGCGAGCCCGCGGCCCGCGTAGTCAAGATCGCCTATCGCGCCCGATCGCTCCGCGACAACCTCGAACTGCTCGACATCCTGCGCGAGGTCCGCGACGGCGTGATGCCCCCGCCGCCGATGGACGCCCCGCCGCCCGACGAGGCCGACGCCGACGTTCCGAACAAGCGTGCGATCGCTCTGGGCATGGGCCCCTTCGGCCTGCTCTCGCGCGTGCTCGCGCCGAAGTACGACGCGTTCCTGACCTTTGCCTCGCTGCGAAGGGACACCGCCACCGCGCCGGGTCAGCCCATCATCTCCGAATTGCTCAACCTCTACCGCTTCCGCAGCATCCGCGAGACCACACGCGTGCTGGGCGTGGTCGGGTATCCCGTGGAGCACTCGATCTCCCCGTGCGTTCACAACGCGGGCTTCGAGGCGGTGGGCTTCGACGCGGTGTACCTGCCGCTTCCCGTGCCGCCGGAATACGAGCACTTCAAGGCCACGCTGCTGGCTCTCATCGACCACGCGACGCTCGACTTCTCCGGCTGCTCCGTCACGATCCCGCACAAAGAGCACCTCGTCCGCCTGGCGCGCGAGCAGCGCCAACTCGAACTCGACGCCGCCGACGGCAGGGCCGACACTGGTCACGATGAGCGCCGCACCTGGCATCTTGACCGCCTCTCGGACCTCTGCGGCGCCGCGAACACCCTGGTCATCCGTCACGACAACCGCGGCCGTCCCGCCCGCCTGGAAGTCCTCAACACCGACGGCCCCGCCGCGATCAGCGCGATCGAACAGCGCGTCGGCAGCGTCCGCGGCAGAACGATCGCCCTGCTCGGCACCGGCGGAACGAGCCGATCGCTCGCCGTCGCCCTCGCCGATGCTGGCGCGAAACCCGTCTTCGTCTCGCGCACCGTCGAGAAGGCCCGGGCCCTTGTCAGCGAACTGCGCGTCCTCGGGCTCGACAGCGACTCGGCCCAGCCCGATGCGCTCGCACCGCTCGCGCCCATGGCGATCGTCAACTGCACCCCCGTCGGCATGACCGGCGGCCCCGATCCCTACAACGCGCCGCTTTCGCCAGGGGTCCTCCGAGCCCTCGCCGCGCTGCCGAGCAAGCCGCTGATCGCCGACGCGGTCTATCGGCCCCGGCGCACGCCGCTGATCATCGCCGCGGCGGACCTCGGCCTGCCCACGCTCGATGGTGTCGCGATGTTCCTTGGCCAGGCCGCCGAGCAGTTCCGCGCCTGGACGCAGAGCCCCGCGCCGATGGGTCTATTCGAGCGTGTCGCCAGCGAAGCCCTTGCGCCGGCGGAGCATCCCGCGCCGCCATCGCCGCCGCACCTCTGATCACGCGTCGCCGAAGCCGCTGTTCCGCAGGAGGCTCTTGAAACTCTCGCCGAAGACGAAGTTGTGCGTCGGCAGATCCTCCAGCCCCGCGCCCGCGACGATGCTGTTGTCCAGATGGCTGAAGATCAGTTCGATCGAGCCGATCGCCACAAAGCCCTCCGATGCCTTTGCGTGATCGAGCATCGCCACATCGCCCCGGATGCTCGCCCCGGCGTCATCGAAGCGATCCGCCGTGGCTGTGTACCGGAGCGTAGCGCCGGGGTACACATCACGCGTCAGTTCGAACTTGCCGACCTTTGCGAGCACCACGTTGTACGCAAAGCCGCTGGCATGGCCCACGAGAATCCCGCCGGTCTGCGCCAGCCCCTCAACGATCAGCGACGCCGGCATCACGGGCGTCGCGGGCAGTCCGCGTGCCGCATCTGCCGGGAAGTGATCGTGCAGGTGCTCCTCGGCCAGACTGACGTTCTTGATCGCCACCAGCCGCGTTCGCGGCACCAGTTCGATCACCCGGTCGATCCACATCCATCGCATGCCCGCGCTCCGCGTCGTGGCTCAGGCGTCCGCTTACTTGGCCCCGAGTTTCTTCTCGGCAAAGTCCACGATCATCTCGACCGTGAAGAGCCCGGGAACCTTGCTCACGCTCGGGTCCATCTCGAAACCCGACAGGTCGAGTTTGGGCATGCGCTGCTTCAGGAACGCCACGCCGTCGGCGGTCACCTTGCCCGCGCTGACGAACTTGGGGTCCTGCGCGAAACTGTTGGGGAACAGTTCCCCCTCGCCGATCTTGAACCCGAAGGCCTGCTCGAGCTTGAAGACAATATCGAGAAAGTCGATGGACTCCGCGCCAAGGTCGCGCACCAGAGACGCTTTCAGCGTCACATCCTCATCGTCAACCGCAAGGGCGTCGACCAGCACGCCGCGAACTTTCGCCTCGATGTCTGAACGGGTCATGGGCTGTTCCTGTCCTGAAGTGATTCGACACGTCGGCGTCATCCGCCGGGCCGACGGGTTCGGTCAATGGCCAGCATGATACCGCTCCTGTCCGCGCATTTCACCCTATCGCATCGGCCGGAGCACAAACCGCCCCGAAACCGCCACCGCCTCCGGGTCGACCTGTGCCCCCGCGCCCGCCTCCACGCGCAGCCCCTGACCCTTGAACTCCCAACTCATCTCCCCCAGGTCCTTGGCGATCTCGACCGTCACGACCAGCGCATCGCCCGGGCGGACGAATCTGCCGTACTTGAGCGATCGCACCCCGCCCAGCACAATCCGCCGGGCCCCTGCGCGATCCTGCACCAGCCTGCGCGCCGCCTGCACGAGCGACTCGAGCATGAACACCCCGGGCAGCACGGGAAACGTCGCGAAGTGATCCTGCAGATACTCCTCGCTCCGCGTGACGAGTTTGACGGTCCGGATGCGATCAGCGCCGCGTTCGAGTTCACGATCGACAAGGTCAAAGTGCATTCCCGAGTCTATCGCCCGCCCATGAACGTCGCCCCGTCGTCGGCGCGCGTTTACCCTCCCGCGTGCCACCCGTCTTTGATCAGGCCATCTGCATCCGCCACTGGGACTGGTCCGAGACCTCCCAGACGCTCACGCTCCTGAGCCGGCAGCACGGCCTGCTCCGCCTTCTGGCCAAGGGCTCGCGCAGGCCCAATGCGCCGTTCTCCGGCGGCGTCGAACTCCTCACCCGTGGCGAGGCCGGCATCATCCTCAAGCCCGCTGCCGACCTCGGCCTGCTCACGGAATGGGACCTCAGCGAGACCTTCCCACACCTGCGACGCCGTCTCTCGGCGTACATCGCCGCGTGCTACGCCGCCGACATCGTCCAGCACCTGGTCCTCGATCGTGATCCGCACGCCAGCCTCTACGACGCGCTGCTCTGCCTGCTCCGCGGCGTCGCCGACGAGGCCCGCGCCCCAGCCCAACTGCTCATCTTCCAGCATCGCGCCCTGACCAGCGCGGGATACGCCCCGGAACTCTCCACGTGCGTCGCCACCTCGCAAGCCCTGCCCCGCGCGGCGACATACCACTTCAGCCCGGCGCTTGGCGGGATGGTCCGGGCGGCCGCGGGCGACGGAGCAACATGGCCGGTGCGCGCCGCGACGGTGGACCTGCTCCGCGCCGTCGCGTTGTTGCCGAGCACCGATTCGCCCGAGACAATCGATGACGGCCCGATCGTCGCCGGGGGCAAGGCCACGATCGCCCGGGCCAACCGGCTGCTGGCATCGATCATCCGCTCGACACTCGGGCGCGAACCACCAACGCTCCGCAGCGTGTTTCCGGACCTCGCCACCGGGCTCTGAGGGGAAGTTCTGGCCAATCCGGATCCTCTTCAAAGGGGGGGCGGGTGAAGTCCGGGACCGTTCGCGCCGATGAACCAACGAGGAACAGGTTCAAGTTCGGCGTGCCCAGGAACCCATGAATCCAGATCTGGTCGAAAGTGTGTTGGCCTGCAAGAGGGTCCCGAGCCTCCCCGCGGTGGCGCTGAAGGTTCTCGAACTCACGCAGGATCAGAACGTCCGGATTCAGGCGATCGCCGAGACCATCTCCAACGACCCCGCCCTGGCCGGCAAGGTTCTCCGCACGGTCAATTCATCGTTCTACGCCCTCCGCAAGCCCTGCTCGACGATCAATCAGGCGATCGTGATGCTGGGCCTGTCCGCGGTCAAGACGCTGGCGCTGGGCTTCTCGCTGGTCTCCAGCGTTGCCGAGACCGCCGATCGCGAGTTTGACTATCCGTCGTACTGGCGACGTTCGCTGATCTCGAGCGTGGCGGCCAAGTGCGTGGCGCGGAACGCGGGCATCGGGCAGGAGGAAGAGGCGTTCCTGGGCGCACTGCTGCAGGACATCGGGATGGTCGCGCTTCACCGCACGCTGGGACGCAGTTACGTGCAGATCATCGCCAGCACCATGGGTGATCATCGCCAGCTCAGCAAGTTCGAACTGGCCGAGCTGGAGATGACGCACGCCGACATCGGCGCGCTCCTTGCCCAGCGCTGGAAACTGCCGCCCGAACTGTGCATGCCCATCAAGTTCCACGAGCGCCCGAGCGCTGCGCCGCAGGAGAACCTCAAACTCTGCCAGGCGGTTGCGCTGGGCGGCATCGCCGCCGACGTGCTGGAGAGTTCCGAGCCCGCCGTCGCGCTCAAGAAGCTCTACGCCCGCGCGCAGGAATGGCTGGCGATCAACAACGCCAAGGCCGACGAGGTGATGAAGGCCGTCACGCAGGGCGCGAGAGAGATCGCGTACCTGCTCAAGGTCGACATCGGAAGCGTGCCGAATGCTTCGGAGATCATCGCCAGTGCGACCTCGCAACTCTCGGCCATCACGCTCCCTGTCGGCGCTGACGAGGGCGAATCGGGCAGCAGCGGCGTGCTCGATGATGTCACGGGCCTGCCCGCTCGAATGGTCTTCAACCGCAACATCGTCGCGGGTGTTGAGGTCGCGCGCAGCGGGCCCAAGGTCTTCTCCGTCGCGCTGATCCGCTGCGACCAGTACGACCCCGTCGCGGCTCAGGGCCCGCACATGGCCGATGCGCTCATGAAGAGCGTCGCCAGGTATGTCAACAACGCCATCAAGCCCGCCGGCGGTCTGGTCTGCCGATTCGACGACTCGCGACTGGCGATCGTCATGCCCGACAGCGATCGCAGCTCGTGCACCAAACTTCTCGAGAATCTGCGCACCGGCTTTGCCGCGGTGCCCCTGACCATCGCGCCGCCGGGCTTCAAGGCCATGGGCATTCCCGCGACGATCAGCATCGGCTCGGCGACATACGACGCCGCCGTGCAGGCCCGCGTCCCCGACGCCGACACGCTCATCGATGTGATCCAGCGGGCGCTGGTCGCCGCCAGCCAGGGCGCGGGCAGCCAGCTCCGCGTCTACGCCCCCCGCGCCGCGGCGTGAACCAGCAGGTGCGAGAACCCGCCCGCATTACGCTCCGGGAAGCATCGTCGCGATCGTGCGTGCCGAGCCGCTGGACCGGCCCATCGGCATCGCACTGATCAGTTCGATCACGTCCTGCACCCGCACCGCGGTGATGCGCTCGAGTTCCTGCGCCAGCGTCGTGTAGTGCCCGTGATACAGCCACATCCGGCCAAGCCGATGCATGCGACCATCGGGCTGCTCGCCCGCGAGCGTCACGCCCGTTGCCACCCTTGCGCGGATCCGCTGAACGTCGTCGGGCGTGATGGCCGAGGCCAGGCCCTCGATCTCCTTCTCGACCGTCTCCCAGACCTCATCGAGCCGATCGGGCTCGCACGCGACGGAGACGCGGAAGTCCCCCACGCCGTCCTTCGGGTCGTACGACGCCTCCGCTTCCTCCGCCAGGCCCGGCTCGATCAGCGACCAGTGCAGCCTGCTGTTGTCCGGGCCGCCCAGGAGCAGCGCCAGCACAAACGCGGCGTAGCGACGATCGTCCGCCGCGCCGGGGGCTTCGCTGAGCATCATCCGATACGCACGGCTTACGCGCGCGTCACGCAGCTCCATCTTCCCCGCGGCGAACTTCGGGCGATCGGGCGTGCGCGTCGCGCCAGTCCGCGTCCACGCTCCGCACAGGTCCCGCGCCCGCGCCACGGCGTCGTCGAAGTCGACCTTGCCCGCCAGCGCCAGCACCGTGTTGTCCGCCGAGTACCTCTGCACGAAGTACTCGCGCATCTGCTCGACGCTCAGGTCCGTGATCGTCTGCTCCGTACCCAGCACGCGGTGCGCCAGCGGGTGCGTCGCGTAGTGCTGCTCCAGGCCCGACTCGTACAGCACAAAGCCCGGATCGTCCTTGTACATCGCGATTTCTTCGAGGATCACGCCTTTTTCCATGGCGAAGTCCTCCTGCCGCAGCGCCGGGCGCATCATGTCGGCCAGAACTTCCATCGCCGCGGGCAGTTTGTCGGGCAGTACCGCCGCGTGGAAGGCCGTCATCTCGCTGCTTGTGTACGCGTTGCTCCTGGCGCCCATGCCATCGAAGGCTTTGTTGATCTGATCGCTGTTGCGCTTGGCGGTCCCCTTGAACATCATGTGCTCAAGAAAGTGCGAAACGCCCATGACGCTCGCGTCCTCGTCGCGGGCCCCGGTTTTGACGAAGAACCCGCACGCCGCGGTGTGGGCGGCGTCGTCGCATTCGCCGATGATGGTCAGTCCGTTGTTGAGCGTCGCGTGCTTGAAGGTGACAGGCATGGGCAATGCTAACCCCGCCCGAGGCCTGAAACCGCGCGGGGGGGTTCTCCATAAACTCGACTGTCTGGCCTGCCGCTTTTCGTCCGATCTTCCCCGGGAGGCATCTCATGCCAATCCACTCCGCCCGCGCGTCCGCCGCTCTGCTCGCTCTGGCCTGCTCGGCGATGATCGCACGACCCACCCTTGCCGACGACACGCCGGACTCTCCGCTTGCTGGCCCGACCTCCAACGACAAGCCCAAGGACGCCGGAACGAGCCTCGTCCGCCGAGACTTCGCGGGCCGCGTGAAGCGTCCGGAGACTCCCGTCGAGGTCCTGGCGCTGGATCATCTCTCGCTCGCTCCGCCAGACCGCGCACGCGTGGACGTGGTGCTCACCCGGCGTGCCCGCGAACTGGAGGCCTTCGTCCTTGAGAACATCGAAACCCTGGGCGAACTCGACGGCGCCTTCCGCAGCGACAACACCCGCGAGGGCATCCGCCTGCTGCTCCACCTCTCCGGGAAACTCCCGCCGACGCTGCGTGCCGGCACGCTCCAGCAGCAACTGACCGACGTTCTGCCCGAAAACGCCCGGGAGCAGTACGCCGCGGTGCTCGAGGTCTACTGGCTCGCGCTGATCGACGACGACCGCGTGCAACGTAACCTCGACAAGCCCCGCCCGCGCTGGCAGGCACTGGCCGAGGATCGTCTTCAGGCTCTCGGCACGGAAATCACACAGGCCTTCGAGCGCGCAGTCGCCTCCGGCGATCTGGTGCACCGCATCGTCACGCGCGACCTGAACCTGACCCCGGAGCAAAGCGCCGCGGCCCGCGACCTTGCGCGGGAGTTTCAGGAGCAGACCAAAGGCAGCCCGACCAAGGCCCAGGGTGCCAGCTACGTGCTCCGATTCATGGCCATTCTGACCCCGGAACAGCGCACACAAGCCATCGCGAAGTTCCGCGAGGGAGAGATGGTCCCCGTACCGCCCAAGCCCGAAGCGAAGCCCGCGCAGCCATCGCCCACGCCTTCAGACTCGAAAGTGCCGAAAGCGGGCGGGTGAGCGTGGAATCGCCGCGACTGTGCGCGGTTAGGCGGTCGTAGGCTCAGCCTCGGCCTCGGCCCGAGCCCTTCTAGAGCGCATGCTCAACACGATGGCCGCGCACCCGAGCCCGACCAGTGCAACTGCTCCCAATGGCTGCGACGATGCCCGTCCGGGCGTCGCTGACGCCGTCGTGCTGGCCGAGGCGGCCTGAGCCGGCGGAATGACCGTGGAGGCATCCTGGAACGCCCATGCGGCGGACGCCAGCACGGCCCCTGCGGCACCAACTGCAAACACAAGTCGACGAATCGCGGGCATCTCTCAAACCGTCCTTCCGTGGAAAACCCTTGGATCGCTTCGAGGCTTTCGCCCAAGCGTCAAGAGCCAAAAATACGTTTGTGCGTCGGAAAGGCCAGCGATTCAGCGCATACTTGAGACTGATTTCAGGCCTGTATACACGAAGAGACTGCAAAGCCACCTGATCGCGGCAGCCGTCAGCGGAGGTTCGTTCTCCATTGTCTGCCGATGGTGGCGCGCGGATGCGGTCTCCAGCCCCCGCGCAGTCCCTGCGGCCGAACAGCGAAATGTCGTAGTTCGGCTCCCGGCATCAGCCCCGCTCTGACCTCATAAACGTTCCAGACGGCACAGACGGAACCGATGGCTGTCCTTGCGCGGTTATCGGCAGCACCTGCGCTCGCGAATGGTCGAATCCAGCACAAGCCGCGCGTGGTTGCGCGGCGGCTGGAGGACGCCATGGGCGCGCAGGCGATCGGTGGAAGGACGGACCAGAACACCCCGGCGATCTTCGCGGGGGTCTTGTCGCGTTCGCCCGTGCTCGCACAGGCCGCGCAGGGGCTTGGGGAGAGCGCTGAGGATCGCGTTCGCCTTGGTCGGCTGGTGGAAGCCGCGGCGAAGGAACAGAACGCGAGGGTGATCAACGATGTGATCGACGAGTCGCTCAGGCGGACGGCCGAGGCGAGGGAACAGGCCGTGGCCAGGCGCGCCGAGCGACAGGCGGACGAGCAACGCATCGAACGTCGTCGCGCGGAGCAGGATGCCCAGGAGCAGCGTGCGGCGGAGGCCAGCGAACGCCTCAAAGCGGAGCTGGCGAGGGCTCAGGCCAGCGACGCCGAGCGCGCCGCGGCGCTGGCGCGGGCATCCGGGGGTGTGGATCTGACGGCGTGATGATGCCGATGACGGCCGCGGTCACTGCGGTCGCTTGAGCCAGCCGTGCGGGCGGGGCACCGCGGGCCATGATGGCGCGTAGCGGAACCAGACGTTGCCGTTGCCCTGTGTCGCGACGATGTCGTTGCCCGTGAAGTCGCCTGCGTCGGTTTGCGATTCCGGGTCGCTGCCCCGGGGGAACTCGAACAGTTCGACATCGCCGGCAAGGTGCACGATGTGCCCCTTCTTGTCGTGGCGTGTGGAGATCTGGTCGAAGTTGCTGAACATCCCGTCGGGGCTCCGGGCGTTGTACCAGGTGGTGTCTTCCTCGAAGAAGACGGGGATCCCGCGGAACGCGCGCAACGCGGCGAATTGCGTCGGCGGTCGCTCGGCCTGCGCAGGAAGACGGATGCAGTTGGCGTCCCACATCACACGCGTGGACGTCGAGAGCGGAGCGCCGCTGGCACCGGTCCCCATCGTGTAGTCAAAGTTCATCGATCGCTCGCCCAGGAACTGGTCCCACAGGACCTGCTGAACCTGCCCCTGGGGCGTGGACCAGTACGGATCGCCCCGCCCGCCCAGACCCACCGGAGTCCGGCGCTTGTTGGAGGGGCATTCGAAGATGCGATCCTGAAGGTTGAGATAGTCGAACGCGGCCCCGAGGACGATGGGGTTCGATGCATCCGACGGGCGCGTCGGGTTGCGAGGCCCTGCGTACCAGAAGCGGAACGGGCTGTTATGGCCCGCCTCCCAGATCTGATCCTTGTTGTCGTTGGCGTACATGCCAAAGCCCACGCCGATCTGCCGCATGTTCGAAGCGCAGACCGCCATTCGGCCGGCCTCGCGGGCCTTGGCCAGAGCGGGCAGGAGGATGCCCACCAGGAGCGCGATGATCGCGATGACCACGAGCAACTCGATGAGCGTGAAAGCACGTCGGCGTCCGCAGGGCGTGGCCATGATCATCGAGACTACACGAAGGAGCGGGCTTTGTCGAGGATGTTCTGAGGGCATGTGGGATCGAAGAGCGGCCGGCCGCGGGGGGTGCCTGGAGGGCGTGTGGTGGGGGTATGCGGCGGCGGTGGACGATGGCACGGGCGGGTCTGGGGTACCGGTCGAAATGAAAACCCGCCGCGATGGCCGCGGCGGGTGGTGACAAACTGGGCAACTGAATCATCGGATCGACGGTTCGCGCGGCGGGGTGTGAGGCTCCGCGGGCGGAGCGGGGATCACCACTTGAAGAGCAGGGCCCTGGGCGTCGCGAGGATCACGGGCTCGGTGCGGAGTTGCAGCATCGCCTCCAGGCCTGTTCGAACGGTGTCGAAGGTCTGGTCACCAAAAAGGGCGCGGGCGGAGGTGGCGACCTGCGCCATGAGCGGATTGTCAGAAGCAAACGGCGACGGTGCGCCGGCGCTGGCACCGCCGAAGGCGTTACTGAGCATCTCCTCGAACGAGGGCGGCGGAGGGAAGTCGAAGATGTCGAACTGGCCCGGAGTGAGGCTGAGCGACGAGGCCATGTCCGTGACGGCGTCGTTGAGCGAGCCGATCTCATCGACCATCTTCAGGTCGAGGGCCGCGGGTCCGCAGAAGAGCCGACCCTCTGCGGCCTTGGACAGGTCGATACCCGGACGGCCCTCGGTCACGCGCTTGGTGAACAGGTCGTAGGTCTCGGTCATCTTCTGGCGAACCAGTGCCTTCTCGGCGTCGGACCAGGGGGTCATTCCGCCGAAGATCCCGGCGCGCGGGCCGCGAGCGCGGGGCACGATGTTGACCTTGAGCTTCTCCATGAGCCCGCCGAGGGACATCTTGCCGCCGACGACGCCGATGGAGCCGACGATCGACGACTCGTTCATGTAGATGCGCTGCCCTGCGACGGCGATGTAGTAGCCGCCGCTGGCGGCCATGGAGCCGACGCTGACGTACACGGGCTTGACCTTGCTGAGCCGCTTGACGCCCTGGAGCATGATCTCGCTGGCGATGGCAGAGCCACCGGGCGAGTCGATGCGGAGGATGACACCCTTGACGTTTTCGTTGTCCTCAAGGTCCATGAGTGTGCGGCGGATGGTGCGGGACCCAACGTTTCCGGCGCCGCCCATGATCCCGGCGGGGGTGGACTCGCCGTCGATGATCGCGCCGTCGATGTGAACGACGGCGATGGTGTCGCGCTTGGGCTCGACCTCGGGCTTCTTCATCAGCATGGAGAAGATGGTGAACGGGTTGGCGTTGGCCAGGTCGATTTCGCTCGAGGGCATGAGGTCATCGCGCCAGTCCATGTCGTCGCCGTAGGTCTTGGCGAGGTGCGACTCGATGTCGGCCCAGTCGGCGATGGCGTCGACAAGACCCACGGCCTTGGCGTCGGTATCGCTGGCCATCCAGGCGGTCTCCATGGCCTTGTCGAGTTGTGCATCGGAGAGCTTGCGCCCGGCCTTGAGTTCCGAGCGGACCTGCCCGTACATCTGGTCCAGGAGTTTGTTGATGTTCTCGTCCCACTGGGGGCTGGGCTTGCTGTTGGCCATCATCTCGCTGGCGCCCTTGTAGTCGCCCACCTGCACGAAACTCGGCTCGATGCCGGCCCAGCGGAGGGTGTCGGCAAGGAACATCTCCTCCATATAGATGCCCGGGAGCATGACGCCGCCGCCGGTCTGGATGATGATCTCGTCGCAGCGTGCCCCCAGCAGCAGTTCGTTGGTCGAGAAGCCCTCGGCGAAGAGGTGGACCTTCTTGCCCGCGTCGCGGGCGCGGCGGATGCCGTCGCCCAGTTCCTGGATCATGGTGGGGGTCAGTTCCGCGTCGAGCACGCGGATGACGATGCCCTTGACGTCGGCATCTTTGGCGGCGGTGTCGAAGGCCTTGAGCAGGTCGCGCATGTGCAGCTTGTCGCTCCCCGAGCCGAAGAGCGCAAGCCCGCCGGTGGAGCGCCCGCGATCGGAGATGGGGCCGTCGAGTTCGATGAGCGCGACGGTGTTCGAGGCCAGTGCCGTCAGGGCTGTGCCGGCGAACATGGCCAAACTGGCGATGATGGTGCCTGCCGGGGTGCGGGCGGGAAGGAACGCGGAGAACGGGGAGCGGGGCATAAAAAACTCCGAAGGGTGAGGGTCGAGATGCGCGAGTCCGGGCGAGTCGTCGGGCTTTGATCGCGAGACGAACGCCGTACGGGATTGTTCCGAGGGATTGGCGAGCGGTTGCGGGGTTGAGTCGATGGGAAGGGATTGAAGGGCGGAGCCGGATGCACGGGTGAAAGCGGAGGCGGACGGGAGACGTTGGGCAACGTCGGCGGCGTGGCGCTCAGGCATAGCCGAGTTCATCGAGATCGTCTTCATCGAGCCCGAAGTGGTGGCCCAACTCGTGAAGCAGGGTGATCCGGACCTCCTCATACACTTCGTCGTCGGCGTTGGGCTGGTCCCAGCCGCCGGCAAGACGGACGATGGGCTCGCGGAAGATGTGAATGGTGGGGGGCATCTCGAAGGCGGAGTTCACGGACTTTTCCGTGATCGCGATCCCCGAGTGCAGGCCGCAGAGATCGTCGTCGTCGTCGTCGGAGGCATCGGCGGTGGCGTCATCGATCGCGTTGTCGCCCGGCGTGCCAGCGGCAAGCTCGTCTGCTTGGCGAGACGGGTTGGCGGGGCCGGGCGGCGGGAGCACGCCCTCCTTGCGAAGGTCTGCGATCATCTCGGGGTCGGGGCGGTCCTGGACGATCACCGGCAGTTCGTGCAGCGCGTCCTGAAAGTGCTCGGGCAGGGCGTCGATGGCGTCCTCCAGCAGGGCATCGAATCGGTCCTGAAGTTCGGGGTTCATGCGTCGGACGTCCTTTTGGCCGCGGTGATTCCCGACGGTGTGCGTGCGGTCGACGGCGAGGTTGTCCCGGTCGGGCCGTGCAGCACCGCGGACATGCTCGGGCCGGGGGCAACGACGGCGCGGGCGATCCGCAGTGCGTCGACGACCGATCCGATGAGCCCGATGGTGAACAGCAGCCCGCCCGTGACCATGAGCGATGCCCCGATGAACATCGTCGTCTCGCTGATGCTCCCGGTCAGCGGCTGGCCCAGCGCGCCGATGGCATCACCCAACGCGATGACGCCGATCGCTGCGGCCATGGCGATGAGCGTCTGGCGGTCGACGCGACCGGTGCGGATCGCCAGCGAGCGAGCGACCAGCACGCGTGCCGTCGGGCGGAGCAGCGCGATGATCGCGAGGATGAGCCCGTAGGCCAGGAATCGCAGGCCGCTGGTTGTCGTGTCGGCCCACACGTCCGCGATGGTCGCCGGCCCGGTCTGGATCGGACCCGCGGTGTCCAGATACACCATCGCTCCGAGCAGGGCAAACAGCGGCAGCGCGCACAGCACGCTGATCGCGCGCCACTTGCCGAAGTCCGCGTACGGACGCACAAGGCCCAGTGTGCCCAGCCCCGCGAGCCAGATGAGCGCGCCGCCGGCGGTGGTCCATGCGGTTCCGGGGTGAGGCGTGAACTCTTCGAGCCATACCGCGGCGACAAAGCCCCACGTCAACCGCCAGACGACCAGGGCCGCCAGAAGCGAGGCGATGATCCAGACCAGCAAACCCAGCGCGACCAGACGCGGGCGCTCGATCGGGCGGAGTTCCTCGGCCAGCGGATCGACGACGGCGAGAATCGTCGCTCGCACCGCTGTGCCGCACTCCGGGCAGACTCCCAGGATCGAGATCGAGTGGAGGTCATACCCGCAGGTCACGCAGGGCAGACGGCCCCGCAGCGAGCGGTCAAGGAGCGCCATGGCGCGTGTCCGCGAGCCGGCGGCGACGGCGTCGGCGTTGGTTGCGGGCATTGCCGGTGTGCCCTGCTGCGGGTCGATCGGCTGGTCGCGAGGATGGTCGTTCGAAGCGGACACTCTGATGAGTTTAGCGTCGATGGGGCGAGCGATGTCTGGGCCGCATCGGACGTGTGCCGGGGCGAGCGGCACGTGGGGCTTTGGAACGGGACTGAAGGAGCCGCAGGGCCGGGCGGAGCGGGGGGCGGGACGCTGCTCGTGGGCGTACGCTCAGCGTTCATGAGCACGAGCAGTGACGACACCACGGCGGGGCAGATCAACCGACTTCGCGAGTCCATCGCGTCGGTCTTTCTGGGCAGCGAGCAGAGCATCGATCGGCTGATCTGCTGCCTGCTGGCGCGCGGGCACTGCCTGATCGAGGACGTGCCCGGGGTGGGCAAGACGATCCTGGCGACGAGCCTGGCGCGGAGCATCGACGCGGGGTTCGCCAGGCTGCAGCTCACGCCGGACCTGCTGCCGTCGGACATTCTGGGGGTGAGTATCTATCGGCGGGAGACGGACCGGTTCGAGTTCAAGCCCGGGCCGATCTTCGCGAACATCATCCTGGCCGACGAGATCAATCGAGCGACGCCGCGGACGCAGACGGCGCTGCTGGAGGCGATGAGCGATTCGGCGGTGACGATCGACGGCAAGACCCACCCGCTGCCCGAGCCGTTCATGGTGGTCGCGACGCAGAACCCGACAGACTTTCACGGCACGTTCGCGCTGCCGGAGAACCAGCTCGATCGATTCCTGATGCGTGTGACGTTGGGGTACCCGAGTCCGGAGAACGAAGCCCGCGTTCTGGAGCAGCGCCCGGCGCAGACCTCTCTGCGGTCGCTCAGCCCCGTGCTGAGCACCGCGGCGGTGCTCGAACTTCAGCGGCGTGTGGATGCGGTGGCGATGCACCGGTCGCTTGTGGAGTACATCATCGCGCTGGCGACGCGGACGCGCCAGCACGCGGAACTGCAGCTGGGCCTCTCGCCTCGTGGCTCGCTGGCCCTGTCGCAGGCGGCGAGGGCCAGCGCGGTGCTCGCGGGGCGTGCGTATGTGGTGCCGGAGGACATCGTCGAGAACGTGATCCCGGTCGCGGCCCACCGGCTGATTCCGCGCGCGAGCGCCGGACTTGGCGCGGGCGGGCTGGACGGCCTGATCGAGGCGAGCGCGCGGATTCTCCGTTCGGTGCTCGACGAGGTCGCGGTCCCGGCGTGAGCGGGCGGACCGCGGCGGCGGCGCGAGCGGGCGGAAGATCGGGGCAGTAGCGAAGGAGCGGCACGTGGGCAGCATCGCCGGCAAGCGTGTGTTGATCGTGGGCGCGGGGCTGGCGGGGTCTCTGCTGGCGGTCTCGCTGGCCCGGCAGGGGTGCCGCGTGCGGGTGTACGAACGCCGGGGCGATCCGAGGGCGCGCGGGTATATCGGCGGACGGTCGATCAACCTCGCGCTCTCGGCTCGGGGAATCAACGCGTTGGCGAGCGTCGGGCTTGATGGCGCGGTGATGGAGCGCGACGCGATCCCGATGTACGGACGCGTGGTGCATCCGCGCGGGGGCGCAGAGCTGGTCTTCCAGGCGTACTCAACGCACGCGGGCGACGCGATCAACTCGGTTTCTCGCGGCGGGCTGAACATGACGCTGATCGACGCCGCGGCAAGAGAGCCAGGCGTGGAGATGTTCTTCGAGCACACGTGCACGGATATCGACGTCTCGCCCGTTCATGCCCGGGTCATGTTCCGCGACGCGGGCGGGGCGAGCGTGAGCGCGGAGGCGGACCTGATCGCCAGCGCCGACGGGGCGTTCAGTGCCGTCCGCGGCGTGATGATGAAGACCGACCGGTTCGAGTATCAGCAGACTTTCCTGCAACACGGTTATAAGGAACTGCACATTCCTTCCGCGGCCGAGCTCGGCAAACGCTCGGCGGATGTCGTCGGCGCGTGGCAGCGCACGGCGGCGGCATCCCGGGCGATGGCGCACATGGGCGGGCGCGGACGCGGCGCGGGCGTGGACCCCGCGAAGTACGCGATGGACCCGAGCGGTCTGCACATCTGGCCCCGCGGCGGCAAGGCCGGGGCGATGATGATCGCCCTGCCCAACCGCGACGGGTCGTTCACGTGCACGCTCTTCTGGCCGATGAGCGGCGAGGCGGACGCGGGCGGGCACGCGTTCGATCGGGTGGGTGCAGGCCTCCAGAGCGTGCGGGCGTTCTTCGAGCGGGAGTACGGCGACGCCGCGGCGATCATGCCGACGCTCGAGCAGGATTTTGCGAGCAACCCGGTGTCGTCGCTGGTGACGGTGCGGTGCTATCCGTGGCAGCGCGACGGGCGTGTGGCGATGCTCGGCGACGCGTCGCACGCGATCGTGCCGTTCTATGGCCAGGGGATGAACGCGGCGTTCGAGGATGTCGTGTGCATGTCGCGGCTGCTGCGCGAGCACGCCGGGGACCAGCGTGCGGCGCTGGAGGCGTATCAGATCGAGCGCAAGCCGCAGGCCGACGCGATCGCGCAGATGGCGCTGGAGAACTTCGTCGAGATGCGCGACCTGGTCGGGCGCGAGGACTGGCGTTACCGCAAGCGCATCGAGCAGGTGCTGCACGCGATCGAGCCGGAGCGGTGCGTGCCGAGGTACAACCTCGTGAGCTTCTCGACGCAGCCCTACACGCAGGCGCTGGACGCGGGGCGGCGGCTGGAGGGGATCATCGACGCGGTGGCGGCAGCGGTGCCGATGGCGGTGCTGGCCCAGCGCGGCGAGGCGGCGTGGCGGGAGATGGTGACGGAGGCGGGGCGGCGCGTGCTCGACGGTCGATCGTCCGGCCAGGTGCTGCACGACTGCTCGCCCACGGTCAACGGCGACCTGCCCGTCTGGCCCGGCGACACGCCCGCGTCGCGGCGTGTGCTGTGCGAGCTCTCGCGCGGCGACAGTGTGACGCTGAGCACGCTGACGGCGACGGTGCACCTGGGCTCGCACGCGGACGGTCCGAACCACTACGCAATCGACGGTCGCTCGATCGATCGGCAGCCGCTGGAACATTACATCGGCGAGTGCATCGTCGTCTCGGCGAGCACCTCCCGCGGCGGGCGCGTGCTTCCGGCTGACCTGAGCGTCCCGATCGCCGAGCTGGCCTCGCGGCGGGTGCTCATTCGCACGAAGACGCACCGCGCCGGCGCGGTGTTCGATGACGGATTCGCCGGGCTCTCGGTCGAACTTGTCGAGCGGCTCGCCGCGATCGGCGTGATCACCGTGGGCGTGGACACGCCCAGCGTGGACACGTTCGACAGCAGGGACCTGCCGGCGCACAACGCGATTCATCGGGCGGACATCGCGATCCTTGAGGGGCTCGTGCTCGAGGGCGTGCCCGATGGGCGGTACGAGTTGATCGCGCCGCCGTTGAAGCTCGAGGGCTTCGACGCGAGTCCGGTGCGTGCGGTGCTGCGGGCTCGTTGAGGTCAGCCGCGGGCCTTGCTTCGCGGCGAGCGCGGCGGCCTCGTCATGAACGGGTGGAGCTCCGGCGGAACGGCGCGAATGCCCCGGCGGGTGGCTTTGCCGATGGCGTAGTGCAGGGACTGGTGCATCCGTCGGCGGACGGCGTCGGTGATGCTCAGGCCGTGCTCCTCCATCGCGCGGAGCGACCACGCCCAGGCGTGGTACTCCTCCAGGCATCGCGGCTTGTAGCGGTTGAAGCCGATGGCGTGATGGCCGATCTCGTGGAGGAAGATCGCCGCGGACATGGGGCCCTTGGGCTTCGGGCTTTCGATGAACCGGGCGGTGCTGCCGTCGCGATAGGCGACCTCGTACGCCACGCCGGACATGCTGGTGCGCCATCGCCGGACGCGGATGCCGTGCTGCTCGAGCATGAGCCGCACCACCGCGTCGTAGCGGGCCTGGGCGGTGTCGGCGGCGGGCGACGCGGCGCGGCCGGTGGCCCGCGCCCTGGCGGCGGGGCTCGCGCCGCGGGC
>VYLX01000101.1_pt1 | contig 47109 bp, 40 predicted proteins | sample 5114181 | NCBI WGS metagenome assembly VYLX01 (sample SAMN12291812, study PRJNA351875) | freshwater metagenome | isolation source: freshwater lake | place: USA: Michigan, Sherman Lake | collected 2011-08-08
CTCCGATTCCATCCCGAACTCGGTTGTGAAACTTCACCGTGGCCAAGATACTTGTCGGGTTGCCGACCGGGACAATAGCTCGATGCCAGGATTATTCTTTCTAACCCCTCAATCACACAAGATTGGGGGGTTGGCTTTTAGGAAAAATCAGAGGATTTTAAATCTAAACCTCGCTCAAATATTGTATCTATGGCTAACATTTCTCCGTCGCTAGTCATAAATTTATGATCTTTGGTTGCTTGGATAGTTTGCCCATTTTCTAGGGTGTATTCAAAGACTTCTTGTAAACCTCGCTCGTGCCATTGAGAGATTGGTTGACTATAAACAAAACCATTTTGGTCAACAGTATAAACAGTGCAGTTAATTTCTTCGCTCACAATTTTAGCAATTGGTAATAATCCGTATTCCTCAGTTAAAATTAACGTCTCACCTCCTAGACAATATTCGGCAAAATTTACCATCTGTTCAAAGAGATTTTCAGCGATTCTTTTTTCCACACCATTTTTAGCAGCACCATCGATAAACATCTCCCTTTGTTTCTGCATTTCGGAGGCTTTTTTCTTACCCATTGCCCGACGCAATAGATCCGCTTCTCCTAGGGAATAACCGGCTAAATCCTGCGCCATTTTCATAATCTGTTCTTGATAGACTAAAACTGCGTAGGTTTCCTTAAGAATTGGTTCCAATAAAGGATGATCATAACGAATGGGTTCTCTACCGTGTTTTCTGCCAATAAAGAGAGGAATTAATCCCGCATCTAAAGGACCAGGGCGATAGAGTGCTAAGATTGAAGATATGTCCTCAATACCCGATGGTTTTAACTCTTTAACGATCTGTTTCATCCCCGATGATTCTAACTGGAAAATACCTTCTAAATCTCCTTCTTCTAGTAATCCGTGGGTTTTGAGAATATCGGGAGGTAGTTTTTTATGTTCCCCTTTAGCCCGAATTTGCAGGGCTTTTCTTTCATCTAAAGGCAATTGTTCGAGATCGATATCTATACCCTGATTTTGTTTAATTAAATCGGCGGTTTTTTTCAAAGTGGTTAAATTTCTTAACCCTAAAAAGTCCATTTTTAACAATCCCAATGATTCTAAATCCTCCATAAAATATTGCGTAATTACCGCCCCATCATTATTTTTCTGGAGGGGAACCACTTCATCTAAAGGTTGGGAAGAAATGACGACTCCCGCAGCATGAACTCCGAAGGTTTTGTTAGTACCTTCGATACGAATTGCCATATCTAACCAATGACGCACATGGGGTTCCGTATCGTATCTTTCTTTAAATGCTGGTTCGGGAGTTTCATCGGAAATCATCACTTTTAAAGGTGTGGGTTTACCGCGAGAAACGGGAATCATTTTCGCCATTTTATCCGATTCGGCGTAGGGAATATCTAACACCCTCGCCACATCTTTTAAGACAGCTTTTGATGTCATGCGGTTAAAAGTAATGATTTGGGCAACATTAGCCTCCCCGTATTTTTCCGTGACGTATTGGATCATTTCATCCCGTCTCTCGATACAGAAATCCGTATCAATATCAGGCATAGATTTCCGTTCAGGATTGAGAAAACGCTCAAATAATAAACCGTGATGAACGGGATCAATATTGGTTATTTTTAAAGAATATGCTACCAAAGAACCCGCCGCAGAACCGCGTCCTGGACCGACGGGAATCTCATGATCTCTAGCATATTTTATATAGTCCCAAACGACGAGAAAATAGGTAGAAAATCCCATTTTCTGTAACATTTTTAATTCGTATTCAAGCCTTTCTTTGTAAACAGGCTCAATCTCGTGACGAGAAGGACATTTTAATCTTTCTAGTAATCCTAACCAAGCAATTTCTTCTACATAACTATCGGCAGTATGTCCCGCAGGAACAGGATAATTAGGGAGTCTCGGTTCATTAAATATGTTATAAGGTTCGACTTTTTCTGCTACTTCTAAGGTGTTATTAATCGCTTCTTCAATCACATCTTCGGGCAGATGATCACGGAAAAGTAACCGCATTTCATCAGCAGATTTTAAGTATTCTGTGCCGCTATAACGGAGGCGTTTGTCTTCAGTAATTAACTTGCTAGTTTGAATACAAAGCAAGGCATCGTGTGCCTCTACATCGTAACAGGAAATAAAGTGAGAATCGTTAGTAGCAACTACTTTAATTCCTAATTCTTTAGCAATTTTAACTATTTCTACATTAACAATCCGATCTTCTTTAGAACCGTGGTCTTGAATTTCTAAGTAAAAATCATCACCAAAAAGTTTTTTATACCATTTAGCAGTTTCCTTAGCCAGTTTTCTATTATTAGCTAAAATCGCTTGGGGAATCTCTCCACCCAAGCAAGCACTGGTAACTATCAATCCTTCGTGGTATTGTTGGAGTAACTCTTTATTGATACAAGGACGAGCAAAAATGCCTTTACCTTGAATACCTTTCAGATTAGAAATAGTAGTTAATTTAACCAGATTTTTATAGCCTTGGGTATTTTTGGCTAAAACAACTTGATGATATTTTCGGTGGCGAAGATTGACTTCAATATCGCCATTGACTACATACATTTCGTTGCCAATAATTGGTTTTATTCCCTTATTACGGCAGGTTTTAATTAATTCGATCGCACCATACATGACTCCATGATCGGTTAAAGCGATCGCTGGTTGTCCTAATTCGATCGCTCGATCAATTAGTGCCGGTAATTGGGAAGCACCGTCAAGTAAGCTATAATCACTGTGAATATGTAAACCGACAAAAGACATAGTTTTTCAGGAAAAAGTGACAAGGAAAAGGCAAAAAAAACAAGAATTTACTGACCTTTAATTTTCAGCAATCACAGTCTATTTTTAGGGTTGATTGAGAATCCTATAGGGGAAAGAACTTTCCTCTAAATTAAACCATTGTTCTCGTAGTTTCCGGTTATCATTGCTGCCGACGACAGTATCAACAAATTTTTTCCATTCGGGATCGTTTTTGGGTAAAATACAGCCATAAAGTTCGGTGGTAATCGGTTGACGGGGTAGTAGCACAAATTGTCGCGGATCCTGTCCTTGTTTAATGATTTCCCCCAGTAGAAGAATTCCATCACTAACCACTGCTTTTACTTCTCCCCTTTGTAATTTTGCCACTGCTTCACTTCGATCGCTGACAGCTTGCCAATTAGCCAGAGGATAGATATAACGAATAATACTATCGGTGGTGGTGTGGGGAATATAGGCGATCACAACTGCCGCTAAAGTGTTATTAATATCTATTTTATCAACATTTTCCCTTTTAGTTAAAAATTGCGCTCCTGTCATAAAATAGGGAATAGAAAAATTAACCTTTTCTAGTCTTTCTTCCGTAATTGTTGCCGCATTACAGGATAAATCTACTTGTCCCTGTTCCACTTGCTGAAAACGATTATTAGTCGTCGCTTCTGTAAAGGTTATTGTAATCGGTTTACCTAATTGTTGTTCTAATCGACGTTGGACTAAGCGCATTAATTCCACTCCGTAACCTGTCCATTGTCCCGTTTTCTCATCGATATAACTAAAGGGAGTAGCGTCTTTTCTGGCTGCCGCTTTTAATTCTCCCGTGCGAGCAATTCTTTGTAAAACTGTTTCTGCCAGGGCTGATAAATGTAGGTTATTTATCAGTAAAAGACCTAGAAAAATAAAGCAAAAGTTTTTAGACATATACATATCAAGAAAGCAAGAAGGAGATAGGGAGAAAAAAGCTAACGGCCGATGTGCGATTAGCAAATGCTGCTGTATTTTAACTACGATCCTCGAATAATCCACTCAAACGTTCTACTTCTGTTTGTGCTGTGTACATAGGAGTTCCAGCCAGAATTCCGGTAACATTACGGAAAGGTTGACCGATGTGCATACCTTGATGATCGATCGAAAACTCACGAATATCCTTATCGTGCATAGAACCGCGCATTTTTAAAACAGTGATACCGCGGCGCATTTCTCCATACATTTCCACATAACGCAGCAGAATAATTGAATCAGTAATTGTAGAAATATGCGCTTCTGTGATCGAGGAACCTCCTAATAAAGTGGGAGTGGTGGAAGTAAATAATCCTCCCACCTCTTTTTGCTTAATAAAAGAAGTCAAACCGATAATAAATTCCCGAAATCCTTTCAGATTAGAAACCCTTTCTAAAGCAGATAAACTATCTACTGCCACTCGATTCGGTTGAAACTCCTCGATAATTTCCTTCATCATAATTAGATGATTTTCCAAACCCGTAGTTTCGGGATAACGGCAGACTACCTTTAATTTACCTTCCTTTTCCATGCGGTCATAATCCACACCCCAACCGGTAGCATTTCTAAATAACTGTTCGCGACTTTCCTCGAAGGCAAAAATTAAACATCTTTCCCCATTGGTTACTCCCCCGGCCATAAATTCTGTCACCATGAGGGTTTTTCCTGTTCCCGTGGCTCCCGAAACCAAAATAACCGAATCGCGGAAGAAACCACCACCACACATTCTATCGAGTTCCAGGCTGCCGGAAGTAATACGAATATTAGAGGATTTTTGTTCTAATTCAATAGCTGATAAAGGAATAATCACGGCCCCTTTGTTGGGAATAATTGTAAAAGGAAATTCTCCTTTTTGGTGATCGGTTCCCCGATATTTTAAAATTTCGATCGTCCTTCTTCTTTTCTCATCGGTTAAAACGTTGCGTAAAATCACCACATTATCGGCCACAAACTCCTCCACCCCATAACGACTGATTTCGCCGTATTCTTGGGTTCTTTCTGCGGTCATAATCGCTGTTACTTCCAATTCTCGCAAAGCGGTTGCCAGACGAAAAAGATCACTTCTCACTTGAGCGCTATCACTTAAATGGCTAAAAATTGCGCCTAAAGAATCCATAGACACCCGTTTGGCTTTATTTTTGCGAATAGCAAACTCAATGCGAGCGATTAATGCGCCTAGGTCGTATTCTCCTGTCACCATCGGCTTTTCTTCCGGTTGGGGGGAAGCATCGACAAAGGCCCACTGACGATTCTCCTCCCACTGCCGGATATTCCAACCAAAACCACCCATATTTTTTCTTAGTGCTTGGGGTGGCTCCTCAAAGGTGACAAAAACGCCATTTTCTCCATTTTTGATGCCTTCTGCCAGAAATTGACAGGCAAAGACCGTTTTAGCACTTCCTGCCGTCCCCGCTATCAAAGTTGCTCGTCCTTTCGGTAATCCCCCTTCCGAAAGAAAATCAAAGCCGGGGATTCCTGTTTCTAACTTCTCAATCAACTCTAGGGGATTATTTTGCGTCATTCTAAGTTCTCTATGAAAACGAGCTAATGTTTATTGTACCTATTTCAGTGACCAGTGATACCGGAAATTCATCCCTAGTTTGAGAGTTTGAGCATTTGTAATAAAATTTCCAAGACATCGTTTAAATGCAGGACAGCTTAACCCAAGCATAAAGAGATTGGTTATATTCAAGGGAAACTATATAAGTAGGTAAATCTTGGCCACAATTAACCAAAATACCAATAAACTAATAGTTAGAATCAAAGTAAGTTTTGTCTTTAGTGGATTAATACTATCCTTGACAACTTTGAGAGAGTTTAAGGTATAATCATACTTATTTGCTCTACTATGGAACATACAACCGATAATAATCAAAATCAGCAAAAAACCGACAATCAACAAGAAAAAACAGCAACAGGGAAGAAACCCGTGCTGAAGATTGATCCCAATAAAACTATACCCTATATACAGGAAGGAGCCAAACCTAAAAATAGATAAATTCTGTTTATTTCAGGGTTCCTTGAGATGCGTCAAATGATGGCGCATCTCAAGGAAAAATTAAGTTAATCTCTCTAACTATAAAGGAACTTTAGTAATCCAATCTTGATACTTTGGTTCCTGATTGAGAACGATAGAACTTAACTTTTCTTTTAACTGATAAGTAATCGGTTTAGCCGCGGGTAAAGAAAAAGTTTCAATCCTTTTAATCGGAGTAATTTTCGCCGCAGTGCCACTTAAAAACACCTCATCAGCGATAAATAATTCCGTCTTATCTATCGGTCTTTCAATAACCGGAATACCCAAATCCCGCGCGATAGTTAAAACACTATCTCTAGTAATCCCCTCTAGAATATCTTGGTCAAAACTAGGAGTAATTAGCTGACCATTTCTGATGATAAAAATATTCATTCCCGTCGCTTCACAGACTTTACCCTGAGAATTCATTAAAATTGCCTCATCAAACCCCGATTCTACCGCTTCTGTTTTTGCTAAAGCAGAAGTGATATAAGCGGCGCTAATTTTACCTCGCAACGGGAAACTTCTATCCTCCTGACGATACCAAGAACTAATCCGACAGTTAACCCCATCAGCTGCTAAATAATCATCCATTTCTAGACCATAGACGAGAAAATCCTTCTCGATACCATGCAATCGCGGAGCAATTCCCAACCCCGAACTATAGACAAGGGGACGAATATAAAAAGGTCGATGACACTGATTCTTTTTCACAAAATCGATAATTATTTGATAGATTTTATCGGCAGGAATCTCGTAATTAAGAAACTTAGCACTTTGACTTAAACGCTGAGAATGACGGTCTAATCTAAATAATAATATCTGTCCGGGATTGCTAGGGTCGGGAGTACCTCGTAAACCCCCAAAAGCGGCAGTTCCGTAGTGTAGTGCGTGGGTAGCAATGGATAATTTTGCCTCACTGAAAGGGATAAATTTATTCTCAAAATAGGCGAGAGGAAGGAAAGTAATTTCGGCGGTAATAGACATTTTTTTGTTGATTTAACCAAGAACTAAACGGGATTTACCCATGCGGAAAAATTTTGTTTCTGGCTATTAGAAGGATTTTCTACCCTGATAATTTCATAGCGAATCGTCTGCGGGGTGGCCAGTGGAACAGCAAGGGTTCGCAATTCATCGAGATGAAAGACTGTTATCTGAATAATATCACCTGCGCGGTAGTCTTTTAATCTTTCGTTTAACTGTTCCGCCGTCACCCGCAATCCATCGATGGCTAATAACTCATCATCAGCATTAATTCCCGCTTTTTGACAAGGAGAACCCATCTCGACAAATTTAATCATTTCTTTACCCGCTTCACTCTGTACCCGCATTCCCAGATGAGGTATCGTCTCCCCATTGCCAACACCCCGCAGATAGAGTCCAAAAGGTTCAAGATATTCATTAAAGGGTAATTCTTCTAAACCGTCGATATAACGGCGGTAGAAGTCGCTTAAATCAATTCCTGCGGCAGATTCGAGAATTGCTTGCAATTCCCCATCGGTATAACCAATCTCCTCTTTACCGAAATGTTGCCACATCGAGCGTAAAACATCATCGAGGCAACGACGGTTATCGGTGTGGGTGCGAATTAGTAAATCGAGAAGCAGCGACAATAATTCCCCCTTGAGATAGTAGGAAATTTGACTATTATCGCTATTGCTATCCCGTCGGTAGAGTTTTATCCAGGCATCGAAACTCGATTCGCCTAGAGGTTGGACAAGACGACCGGGTATATTGAGATAACGAGTGATTTCCTTGCTTAAAAGCTCTAAAAAAGTCTTACTATCGTATATTCCTGCCCGTAGAGGGATTATCATATCGTAATAACTGGTGGTTCCTTCGGCAAACCAGAGGGAAGAAGTATAATTCTCTGCGTCATAATCGAAGCTTTCTAAAGCTTTTGGGCGAATACGCTTGATATTCCAGAGATGAAAGAACTCATGGGCGACTAATTGCAGAAAACGATTATATTTATCCTTATCTCGCAATCCCAAACGCGCATAGTTAAGGGTACAGGAATTTTTATGTTCTAGTCCCCCGTAACCAGCCGCCGAAAGATGTAGCAAAAAGAGATAATTATCATAAGGGAGTCCACCGAACATAGCCGACTCGGTTTGAATAATTTTAGTGGTATCGGCGATAATTTGACTAGGATTGGCGTTTCCCCGTCCCCAGATAGCTAATTGATGGGGTTTTCCCTCGACGACAAAATCGTATAACTGATGAATACCCACCTCCACAGGACTGTCCACCAGGGTATCAAAATCGGGAACGTGAAAAGTGTTTTTCTGTCCGGATAAAGATTTTAAGGTAGTGGTAACGCGCCAATCGCCATGGGGGGGGATAATTGTCAGGGTGAGGGGATGTTTTTGATAATCGGGGATATAGAAAAATAAAGCGGCCCCGTTGAAGTAACCGTGAGTATCATCGAGATGGTTGGTTCTGACGGTTAAATCGTGGGCAAAAACGCGATATTTGACCGTTATTTCTGAACTATTACCGGTGTCAATCTGCCAGTGATTTTTAGCAACTTTGCGACTGTTGAGGTTAACAGCTTGAAAATCTTGGACTAAACGGGAGTATTCCCGCACTAGATAGGAACCGGGAGTCCAAACCGGCATTTTTAGGTTTAAAATCGGAGCTTGCCAACCAGTAATCTGTAGAGTAACTTCAAAGAGGTGTGAAGTCGGTTCCGGCATAGCCACTTGATAGCTGAGACTTAAACGGGTTGAGGAGACGGTAGTGGGGGAAATAAAACTGGTCATCGGCATTAAACAAGCTTTTTAGTTATTCTACTAAATCCAGTTATTAAAAACTGATTATTTATTCCCCCTTTTGCATGACTGCCTCTCCTGATATGTAGCCTATAGTCAACGGATTTAGTATTGCTTCCGATTCTATCACTCAATCCAAGCTTTTGGGGGGTTCTACGGGTCGAATCCCCCGCCGCTTGCGGCGTTTCGAGATACGGTGTCCGAAGGGCACTGTTGAGCGGAGCCGAACCGCAACGCGTGTGAGCGGAGCGAAGTGATACCCCGCTACTTGCGGTGGGAATGTTCATTTCACTAATCATCTACTGGCATATATAAGCGATATGAGCGATGAGAAATCACAATACTGATTTCTTGTTCTATCCATTTTTGACAGGCTCTTAAAATCATCGTTCTAGCTTCTTCAATAGGGAGAGGATCTTTCATTGGCTTTCCTTTTAGAAAACCGTGTCTAGAATCATCCCCAGCGTGTTCAGGATAAGGACTATTGGCAGTTATTTTGAATCTGCCCCATTCATCTTTGGTATAAACACTAAATAAATACCTGTTTTGTTTGTCTGCTAAAATAAGCTCATAAATTCTATAAAGATCAACCCAATTAACGTTTGGACAATCTCGTCCTAAAAGTCTTATTATTTTAGCGAAATTAGAATTTTTTTCTGAAAAATTCTGAACTTTGGTATAAGAAATATTTTTATTATTATAAAATCCTGCAAATTCATCTGTATAATCAGAAAAACAGTTATAAATAGGCGGACTTATATTAAATCTACGAGGAAGTAGATTTAATATATATAAAGTTCCGTGAAATTCATTTATTAATTCTTTGGCATCGTTGATTAAACCGATTTCAGCTGATTCATATTTATTCCACTCTAGAGAAGTCAAGAAGTATCGAGGCGGATCAAATTCCCTAATAACCTTAGCTTTCGTATTAAAGTCAGTTACTACTAAATCATCACATCCATTAAAATTATAAATTTGAAACAACCATTTATAAAAAACCATGAGAATTTCCCAAAAACCATATATTACAGGCTCTTCTAGGTTCTGTGTGAGCATCGTATGATAATAACACAGAACGGGAGGTGGGTTATGTGGATAAATGACTCCTCTCGACTTTGTGTGATAATTTTTGCTTATGGAATCGCAAAATGTTTACTGGACAAGACTTTTAAGACTATTTTGACGTTCGGCGAAGCTCGGTCGAGCCGCAGAAGAAACTATCAGTATAGATCTCGTTTCCACATAGAAACTGGAAGAGCCTATTACAGCCCTTTGAGCGAGATCAAAATACGGAGCTAACGGTGAAAAGCTTATTTGGCAAGGGTTTTAGGCTCGATAATGTACTTGACGGATGTGAAAAGGATGGATTCTATACTCAACGGATTTAGTATTATAGCGGTGCGAGAAATCTGATGGTTTTCCAAGATTTGGCCGAGCAGTTTTGGAACGACAACCCCCGCAAATCCTGCGAGGGTTGTCGTGCCGATTCAGCGTCTTTCTGCCGGGGGTGCAGGAGGAGCCACATCGGGGGGAGGAGTTACCTGTAGGGGAACCGAACGAGTTTCGGGAGCTGCCACAGTGACGGGAACGGTAATCGGTTCGGCTGCCGGGGGGGCCGTATTTTCAGGACGAGGAGCAGCGGCGCTGGTAGGAGCGACGGTAGTACGCCGACGACTAGAACGGCGTTGGCTGGGTTCGCTAGTATGAGAACGAACGATAGTTTGCTCGTGACTTACCCGAACCCGTCGCCGTCTGCGGATGGGTCCTTCGGTGGGGGAACCCTCATCGCTGCTGGCTAAACGATTGTTAGTAGTTTGGGTAAAGTAGGTACGTCGGGGTTTAATTGGTTCCGCTTTTACTGTCACTGGACGTTTGCCTAAATTCGGTTCTGGGAAACCTTGATAGGGAATATCCTTAATTGCTTCTAACATAAATTGTCGCCACATCCAAGCGGACATGGTACTGGCTCCATTGGTGGGTTTATTATTGTCATTACCGAGCCAAATTCCCGTGACTAATTGGGGAATATAACCGACGAACCAAAGGTCGCGAGCCTTGTCAGAAGTGCCGGTTTTTCCTGCCACCGGACGACCAATTTGTGCGGGGGTTCCCGTTCCCGAATTAACCACATCCTGCAGCATCCAAGTCATCGTCGCCGCCGTGTTTTGATTGAGAGCAGTTTTCGGTTTAAAATTGGCTTGATAAATTACTTTACCATGGCGATCGAGTACCTGATTAATACCGTAAACTGGTTGATGCACACCATTATTAGCAAAGGTTCCGTAGGCGCTAGTCAATTCTAAAAGATTGACTTCCGAAGCACCCAAAGCCAAAGAATAAGTGGGTAAAAGTTTCGACTGGATACCCAGATCTTGAGCTAATTTAATCACCGGATTCCAACCCACAGCCACTAACACCTGAACTGCCACCACATTCAGGGAAGAAGTCAAAGCATCGCGCATGGACACCTCGCGGCCGCTATACTTATCGCCGTAGTTTTCCGGTTTATAACCATCCACCACATACTGTGCATCTTTATAATTAGAATAGGGGGATTTCCCCGCCGCAATCGCCGCCGCATAGACAAAAGGCTTAAAAGTAGATCCTGGCTGACGTTTTGCCTGTGTCACCCGATTGAATTGATTCTTATCGTGGTCAATTCCCCCGACCATGGCCTTAATTTGTCCATTTTTGGGGTCAATTGCCACTAAAGCCGCCTGTTGGAAGTTCTGCCACTTGCCATAACGAGAAACCGCTCTTTCTACCACTTCCTCCCCTTCCCTTTGCCAACGAGGATTAAGGGTAGTTTTTACCACCAATCCCCCCGCTTCTAGGGTTTTAGCGGGAACCAGTTGCGGCAGTTCTTTTTCCACATAATCGGTAAAATAGGCCGCTTGCCGTTGCAGACGTTTTAGGGGACTGGTTTTAATGCCTAGGGGAAATGCGATCGCCAGTTCTGCTTGAGCGTTAGTAATAAATCCCACCTCGGCCATAGTTTTGAGGACGATATTACGCCGTTCTAGGGCAGATTTAGGGTTTTCGAGGGGAGAATAGAGACTAGGAGCGGGAACAATCCCTGCAAGGGTGGCAGCTTCGGCTAGAGTTAATTTATCGACGGGTTTACTGAAATATAACCAAGCGGCATCGGCAAGACCGTAGGCCCCGGAACCGAGATAAACTAGGTGAAAATAACGCTCTAAAATCTGGTCTTTTGTATATTTATCTTCTATTTTCTGAGCGATACGCATTTCCCGTAATTTGCGATCAAAGCTCTTTTCTTGGGATAAAAAGACAATCCGAGCCAATTGCTGGGTGATGGTGCTGCCTCCTTCCACCACTCCCCCGGCTCTCAGGTTAGAAAAGAGAGCGCGAGCAATACCCTGGCCATCAACTCCCCCGTGTTCGCGAAACCGGCGGTCTTCACTAGCGATAAAGGCCTCCTGTACCAGTTGGGGAACTTGGGCAATTTTCACGGTTTCGTAAGTGCTAGGGCCATTTTGCTTGAGGATTTCCCCATTAGCGGCTTGAATTGTTAGGGTGCCGGGACGAGCATAGGTTTGTATATCGGCGATATTTTGCGGTAGAGAGGTTTCAAGGCGATAAATGCCCCAACCTACCCCTAAAATGCCCCCAGTTACGCCTAATCCCAATCCCAAGTACAACCCAAAGCGGGGATGTTGTCGCCATTGCGGTAAGGGGGAATTGTCGATCAGGGTAGTAAATTTGTTTTTTAAGGGTTTTAACGTCTCTAGAGCCTTGCTACTGGTTCGGGAGACTAAATTAACCTTTTTTTCTTCGGAAGCGGCTTCTACTGGCTTTTCCCCCGCAACTGGCGCAGATTCGGAGTCGATAGGAGCGACTTTAGGGGGTTGCTCGGAATTCTCTAATTTATTAGCAAGATTATGAAAAAATTGACTAAGTTTTTGTTTGTATTTCATGTTAGTTGAGCGGGTGAGGGTGAGGGTGTTGGGGGTTGGGTGTTGGGTGTTGGGGGATAGGGTGTTGGGGTTTTAGGGTTTTACCCCCATTTCCCCATCTCCCCATCCCCTAACCCCTATCCCCTAAAGATCGCTAAATTGTCGCCACCATTGCTGGAGGGGATAATAGACGAGGGGAGTCCAGAGACTACTAAGCAGAGCAGAAGTGAGGCCAATGCGTTGATAATCGAGCCAAAGATCAGCGAGATTTTTGCCTCCTTGTAGATAGTATTGAAAAGCGATCGCACCATCGGCGATTAAAGTCATAACAAAGACAATTAAGACCACGGCGATCAATTCTTCTTTAACATAACGTTGTCGGTGTAAACGGGAAGTGAGGAAACCGATGAGACCAAAAACCATGATATGGGAAGGATAATTAGAGGTAAGACTATCTTGAATAGTGCCGAGCGCTAATCCGGCCACCACACTATCGAGACAAGAGCGATTGAGACTCCAACTAACCAACCAAATCAGTAACCAATTGGGAGCGATGCCTAAAATCTCCATACCGGGCAGCCGCATTAAGGAAAGAAAGGTACAGAGAAGCAGTGAAGCGACAGTGACTAAAATATTCAGTATAAAACGAGAACGGGCTGATAAACGGCTTAATTTCAGCATAATTCCCCCTCTCACTGCTGGGGTTGCGGGTGAACGAACACCCATTCGAGATTGTCCACGGTGGCGGTAAATTCAATTTTGGCGGTGGGGGCGGGATTTTCCTGTAAATTAAGGGAAATTATGCGACCGATGGGCAAACCTGGCGAAAAAAGACTACTAAAAGCCGAAGTTGTCACCACATCTCCCGGTTTCACATCGGGAGCTTTTTCAAAAAAGCGCAGGGTGGCGACTTGGGAATCCTGACCTTGAATTAAACCCATGGCCCGACTACGATTCACCGTTGCTCCGATGCGACTTTGGGAATTACTGACCAATAAAACTTTGCTGGTGTGGGGAGTAACTTCCGTAATCCGTCCCACTAAACCGCCAATTCCCGTCACCGAAGCACCCACTTCCACACCATCGGTGCTACCCCGACCGATAATTACCTGTTGCCACCAATCATCAGCGCTGCGGCCAATAATTGGGGCAGAAATCAGGGGTTTTTTCTGGGTTTGATAATAACCAAGCTGTTTTTTTAATTGTTGATTTTGATATTCGACTTCACTTAAACGATTTTGTAATTCTCGCACCCGTTGATCGGCCAGAAGTTGCTCTTGCAGATTAGTTTCCTCTCCCTGAAAAGGGCGGGTTAATAAACCATACAATTCTAAAATCGCCCCACTTTGATAGGTACGAATGTACCAAGCCACCCCCAAAGCGGCAGCGAGCAGAAAAAGTCGCCATCCCTGCTGTGTCCATTTTCGTCGTGCTGAATACATGAGCGATTTTAAACCTCTTGGCTGTGTAGAGTGAGAATCCGTGTATTTTTCCGCTGCTGATAGCTAACGGCTAACCGATCCTAGTGACCTTTAGACATTGCGAGTTGTTTCATTAACGATCCGCTCAAAGAGTTTCTGATTTTTTAACACTTCTCCCGTGCCTTTGACAACACAGTGCAGGGGATCTTCAGCGATATGGGTAACGATACCGGTTTCGTGACTGACTAGGCGATCGAGTCCCCGTAATAAAGCACCCCCTCCCGCTAACATGATGCCGCGATCGATAATATCGGCCGCTAATTCGGGGGGAGTTTTTTCTAGGGTACGTTTGATCGCATCAACGATCACGGAAAGTGGCTCATCCATACTTTCCCGCACTTCTTCCGCTTTTATCGTCACGGTGCGGGGTAAACCGGACATGAGATGCAATCCCCGCACTTCCAGAGGAGGAAATTCATCTCCGGGGGAGGGATAAGCCGAACCAAGGCGAATTTTGATATCTTCGGCCGTGCGTTCCCCGATAATCAGGTTATGGACTTTTTTTAGATAAGCGATAATTGCTTCCGTGAGTTCATCCCCAGCGACGCGCACCGATTCGCTGATCACCGTCCCATTAAGACTGAGAATCGCCACTTCCGTCGTGCCACCACCGATATCGATGATCATATTTCCCGTCGCTTCCGAGACGGGTAAACCGGCACCCAAGGCTGCAGCAACTGGTTCATCAATTAACCCCACTTCTCGCGAGCCGGCATTTTTGGCCGCATCCACCACCGCACGTCTTTCTACTCCAGTAATCCCACTGGGAACACCGATTACCATGCGGGGATTGCCAATCGTGCCATCGAGCGCTCGTTTGATGAATTCCGCTAACATGATCTCGCAACTGTAAAAATCGGCGATTACCCCATCGCGCAGGGGTCGCAGAGCGGTGACATGGCCCGGAGTCCGACCGAGCATTTTTTTGGCCTCCTCCCCGACAGCGATCGGGTTACGATCTTGATCGATCGCCACTACCGATGGTTCCTCTAAAACAATACCTTTCCCCGACACATAAACGAGGGTGTTTGCTGTCCCCAAGTCTATACCTATGTCCCTTGATAAGGCTAGACCTCTAAAAAAACCCACTTGTTTTCACTCCTGTTCTTATAACAACGTTGCTATGGCTAGACTTTCGATCGAATCGACTTGGATTTTATTACGTTTTGTTTCTCAAGTCTAGTTAATTATCGCTTCTTTCTCTCCAGATTGACGCAAATCCTGCCCCTAATTTTCTCCCTAGCCACCGGTCAAAGTCAGGGTTTCGGGCTAAAATAAACATACTATTGTACTAAATTGAGGATTTAAGACCATGAGTTTAAATCTGGTTCATTTGGTGGGACGAGCGGGGAGAGACCCAGAAACCAAGTATTTCGAGTCGGGTAAGGTTTTATGTACTTTCACTTTAGCGGTTAATCGTCGCTCTAAAAATAGCGATCAGCCGGATTGGTTCGATCTGGAAATTTGGGGCAAAACGGCGGAAGTGGCCGCTAATTATGTGAAAAAAGGCGGTTTAATCGGGATTAAAGGTTCTTTAAAAATGGATACCTGGAATGATAAAAACACGGGATTAGCTCGTTCTAAACCGGTGATTCTCGTCGATCAACTAGATTTACTCGGTTCTAAACGCGATAGTGAGGCTTATTCCGAGCGAGAATTTTAAAGCTTGAGCGGCATTATTTCCCGATTTTGGGTGTGTTAGCCTCTAGTAACACACCCTTATTTAGGGTCTGCTGAAAAAGTTTTTCGGTGGGGGTAGGAGTCAGGAGTCTCCGAGTCAGTAGCCGGTCGTTTCAGGCTTTGTTGCCCTTGTTTTTTGTACCAAGCGATGTACCAGGTCAAAAGCTTTATTTTAAAAGGGTTTTACCATTATTCAGCAGACCCTATTTATTCTCTAATTGACTGGAAAAATATTGCTGTAAATCTGGTAAAACTTGCTGATAAATAGCTGTATTTATCTCTAGATTACAGCCAAGAATAGAATTAAAAGGGATAATTTCTACCAGGGAATTACTATAGGCGATCACTTGTAAAGTCCTGACAAATTCAGGAGTCCAGAGATTTTCTTGCAGGGAAATATTTTGTTTTTTTAACCAGCCGATCAAAGCCGAGCGCCCGATCCCGGGTAAAATATCAGCAGTAAGCAGGGGACTGTACCAGCAATTATCTTTCCATCCCCATAAATTACCCGTGCTAGTTTCTAACCAATGACCGACTCGATCAACTAATATCGCCTCTTTTGCTCCTTTTTTTTGAGCAGTTTGTGACGCTAACCAAGGGGTTAAATAATTACCAGTTTTATGTTCTCCTAAAACGCGTTGCCAAGCGGGATTATCTATTACCCACCCAATAATTCCCCGCTCTTGTCTAAGGTTTAAATCTTCGGGTAAAAATCTGCCTTTAATCCACTCCCTACCATCAGGAAAAATTGTAATTCTCAGGACAGGATACAATAGGGATAATTTTTCGGCTCCTTGGCGAATTCGCTGCCAATCGGGAGCGGGCCAGTGGAAAACTTGTAAACTAGAGTGCAAACGTTCGAGATGCTCTTGCCAATGGGTTAGAGGATGATCTAAGCTTTGTTGATAGATACGCAGGGTAGTAAATATTGTGGCTCCATAAAGCAACCCCACGTCATCAATACCCAGACTTATTCGCTCATCCTCGATTAATTCGCCATTATACCAATACATCATCAGTTATCGGTTATCAGTTATCAGTTATCAGATTTGAGTTTTAAGGGTCTTCTAGAGTAGTTATGATATTTTAGCAGAAAATAATCAAAGCTTTTTGCTTGGTTGGATTCTAGGCTATTTAAGGGATTAGGCTCATTGAAACGGCTCTTCGGTTTGTGTTATGCAATGGACGGGGGTTATAAGGGATGTAACCCTTATATAGAAAGGCATTTAGCGATTTTTGTCAATTGTTTTTGATCTAGAGCGAACTAATCAAACCAAGTAACGAAGAACCATTGAAACTACTAATTTGCTATAACCAGTCTAGGAGAGCCTTACTGATTACTGTTTACTGATTACTGTTTACTGATTACTGTTTACTGATTACTGTTTACTGATTACTGTTTACTGTTTACTGATAACTGACCTAGCTTATGAACCGTCAAAAATTTACTTGGGGATATTCTAGTTATAAATTGCGTCAGAGAGAAAATTTTAAAGAATTTCTGTGTTTACTGGGATTATTAATAGCGGCCTTAATTATCTATCTAGTGGGATTAGGTAATTTACCCTTGCGGGATTGGGATGAAGCGACCATTGCTCAGGTGGCCAAGGAAATTAGCCAAACCCCACTGGAACAATTGCGCTGGTTATTTCCCAGTCTTTGGGGTGATCCCTACCTGAATAAACCGCCGTTGATTCATAGTTTGATCGGTCTAACTTACCATTTCTGGGGCATCAATGAGGTCAATACTAGACTAATTCCCGCTTTTTTAACAGCTTTATCGGTGCCGCTCCTCTACCTTCTCGGTCGAGAAATTTTTCCCGCTCGTTTACCAGCTTTACTGTCGGCCTTGATCTATCTAACTCTTTTGCCGGTGGTGCGCCATGGCCGTTTAGCCATGTTGGATGGAGCGGTATTGTGTTTTGAAATGCTGATGTTTGTTGGTTTACTGCGCTCACGGCGCGATTTACGCTGGTCTGTGGGGGCGGGGTTAGGATTTGCCCTCCTTTGTCTGACTAAGGGTATTATGGGGCTATTATTGGCGGGTATCGGCTTTATTTTTCTGCTCTGGGATACCCCCCGGTTATTAACGTCTGCCTATTTTTGGTCGGGTTGGTTGTTGGGAGCAACTCCCGCTTTTGCTTGGTATAGCGCCCAATTTTGGCACTACGAGCGGGAGTTCCTTGATTCCCTTTTTGTTCAACAGTTAAAGCGAGTTAGTGACGATCTGGACAATCATCGCGGACCGTTTTGGTATTATCTGCTGGAAATTCTTAAATATAGTTGGCCTTGGTTAATTTTCTCGGTTTGGGGTTTACGTTTAGCACGTCAGGAACATCTCTACAGTTGGGCGAAGTTACTGTTAGTTTGGACGGGTGTTTATCTGTTGGTGGTTTCGGTAATGGCGACCAAGTTGCCTTGGTATATTCTGCCGATCTATCCGTCCTTGGCTTTAGCGGCCGGTTATGCCTTGGCGCAAGTGGGTAATCTTCCCATCGATCGCCCCTATAATCCAATCTGGTCAATTATTCTGGGTATTGTCGGCGTTGGGGCGGGTTTATTAGCTTTAATCGCCTATTTTCCTGGTAATTTTGCCCCGATCGAACCGATCCATCCCTTAATTCTTTTAACCTTATTATCACTTTCCCTGACCATGGTGACAACGGCGATTTTGTTAGCCCGGCGCTCGCAACAATTCATCGTAATTTTACTCTGGGGAATGTTGGTTTCTTTGTTTATTTTTGTCAATTCTCCCCTGTGGATCTGGGAATTAAATGAGAATTTCCCCGTCAAACCGGTGGCGAGTTTAGTACAGAAATATGTGCCAGCTGATCACCCTGTTTATATTGCTTTTGCCTACGAGCGCCCCTCGTTAAATTTTTATAGTGGTCGTCGGGTTTTTCCCCTTGCTACTGAAGAATTAATCAATCATTGGCAAAGTCACAAGCAACCTTACCTAATTATCGATCGTCAAACCAAAGAAGCTACTGATTTAGAAGGATTAAAGGCGATCGGATCTACGAATTCCGGTTGGTTTTTGGTGACGAAGCAGTAGTGAGGTTAATTTTGTGCATACTTTCGATAGCAAATTAGCTTCCGCTTTATCTTGCTGATTGCTGATTTGAAATATTACAAAAATTTGACAAGTTGCGTTAAAATCACCCCTAGCGATGAAACGCAGCACTTTTGTAATTGTTGAAACCGAGATTAATATGCTAAATAGGTCAATTACGGCCGAGAAAACCGAGGAATTCGCTCCTGCTGACCTGCAAGACCTGCTAGACTGTACCGATAGCTTTGTTAACCGTCACATTGGGCCGACGGAGACGGAAATAGAGAAAATGCTGGCGGTTTTGGGTGTTGCTACCGTTGAGGAGTTAATCGCTAAAACTGTCCCGTCAGGAATTCGTTTACAAACAAGCCTTAATCTAGCACCTGCCTTGAGTGAATACGCTGCTCTTGCCCAATTAAAAGCTATTGCCTCCAAAAATCAGGTATTTCGCTCCTTTATTGGCATGGGCTACCATGACTGTATCACCCCGCCGGTAATTCTCCGCAACATCTTAGAAAATCCGGGTTGGTACACCGCCTATACTCCCTATCAAGCGGAAATCGCCCAAGGACGCTTAGAAGCTCTCTTAAACTTCCAAACTCTCATCACTAGCTTAACCGGTCTGGAAATTGCTAACGCTTCCCTCCTCGATGAAGGAACAGCAGCCGCGGAAGCGATGAGCATGAGTTATGGACTGTGTAAAACTAAAGCCAATGCTTTCTTTATCTCTAGTAGTTGCCATCCCCAAACGATTGAAGTTGTTAAAACCAGAGCGATTCCTTTAGGTATTGACATTATTATCGAGGATCATCGTCTCTTTGACTTTCAAACGCCGATTTTTGGCGCATTATTACAATATCCAGCCACCGATGGCGTAATTTATGACTATCGGGAATTTATCGCCAAAGCGCAGGAAAATGGGGCTTTAGTCACCGTTGCCGCCGATATTCTCAGTTTAGCCCTGTTGACTCCCCCCGGCGAATTGGGGGCTGATATTGCCGTGGGTAGCAGTCAACGCTTTGGGGTTCCCTTGGGTTATGGGGGTCCCCATGCCGCTTATTTTGCCACCAAAGATGCCTATAAACGCAGCATTCCGGGGCGCATTGTCGGGGTATCGAAGGATAGTCAGGGTAAACCCGCACTGCGTTTAGCTTTGCAAACCCGGGAACAACATATCCGCCGGGATAAAGCCACCAGTAATATTTGTACCGCACAGGTGTTACTAGCGGTGATTGCTTCCATGTACGCGGTCTATCACGGACCGGAAGGAATCAAGAAAATAGCCCAAAGAGTGCAGAAATTAACCGCTTTATTGGCAACTGGGTTAAAACAGTTGGGTTATCAAGTGGGGAAAGAACCGTGCTTCGATACGCTCAAAGTTACGGTATCCACGGGAGTTAAGGACATCCTTGCGAAGGCAAAAACCCATAAGATTAATCTGCGTTATTTTGATGAGAATAATCTAGGAATTAGTGTCGATGAAACCACCAGTCTCAGGGATGTGTGGGATTTATGGCAAATTTTTGCCCCAACCGAGGAATTACCCTTTACCGCGGCCGAATTAGTCGAGAAAATTAGTCTAGAATTACCCGCTAATTTAACCCGTACCAGTGCCTATCTTACCGAACCGGTGTTCAATCGTTACCACTCGGAAACGGAATTACTCAGATATCTGCACCGTCTGGAAACAAAGGATTTAGCCTTAAATACTTCCATGATTCCCCTCGGTTCCTGTACGATGAAACTGAATGCCGTAGCGGAGATGATTCCAGTAACTTGGGCAGAATTCGGCAAATTACACCCTTTTGCCCCGATTGAGCAAGCAGAAGGCTATCAACTGCTCTTTCAACAGTTAGAGACTTGGTTAGGGGAAATTACCGGGTTTGATGGCATTTCCCTACAACCGAACGCCGGTTCTCAGGGAGAGTATGCCGGTTTACAGGTAATCCGAGCCTACCATGAAAGTCGCGGTCAAGGTCATCGTCAGATTTGCTTAATTCCTGAGTCCGCTCACGGGACTAATCCTGCCAGCGCCGTTATGTGTGGTATGAAAGTAGTGGCGGTTAATTGCGATTCTCAGGGCAATATTGATATTGATGACCTGAAAACTAAGGCCGAGAAGCATCAGGATAATCTAGCGGCTTTGATGGTGACGTATCCTTCCACTCACGGCGTTTTTGAACAGGGAATTAGCGAAATTTGTGCCTTGATTCATCAATACGGTGGTCAAGTCTATATGGATGGCGCGAATATGAATGCTCAGGTGGGTTTATGTCGTCCGGCGGATTTTGGTGCTGATGTCTGTCACTTGAATCTCCATAAAACTTTCTGTATTCCCCACGGTGGTGGCGGACCGGGTATGGGACCAATCGGAGTAAAATCCCATTTAGTGCCTTTTCTGCCCGATGTTTCCCTGGTTTTGGCGAAATTATCCCCAGAAACCGCTAACGGTAAGCATCAGGACTCGATTGGGGCAATTTCGGCCGCGCCTTGGGGTAGTGCCAGCATTTTGGTGATTTCTTGGATGTATATCGCTATGATGGGGGCAGCAGGCTTGAAAAAAGCGACAGAAGTGGCAATTTTGAACGCTAATTATATGGCTTTTCGTCTGGAGTCGGCCTATCCGGTGTTATTTAAGGGTAGCGCGGGAACGGTTGCCCACGAGTGCGTGATTGATTTACGTCCCCTGAAAAAACAGGCCGGCATCGAGGTGGAAGATGTGGCAAAACGCTTGATGGATTTCGGTTTCCACGCGCCGACGGTTTCTTGGCCCGTGGCGGGTACAATGATGGTGGAACCCACGGAAAGCGAATCTTTGGGCGAATTAGACCGTTTTTGTGAAGCTTTGTTAACTATCTATCAAGAGGTACAAGCGATCGCTAATGGTAGCATGGATATCCACGATAATCCCTTGAAAAATGCCCCCCACACAGCCGCAGTTTTAACTGCCGATGATTGGAGTCGTCCCTATTCCCGTCAACAGGCAGCTTACCCGCTTTCTTGGCTAAAAGATTATAAATTCTGGCCGGTAGTGGGACGGGTTGATAATGCTTACGGGGACAGAAATCTGGTTTGTTCCTGTGAGGGTATGGACGCTTATAAGTAATCGTAATTCCTTGATAATATTTGGTGGGGTAGTTACAAATTACCCCGCTTTTTTCTGGTTTTTCGGAACTTGAACTGTAAAATTAAACACTTCTTGCGCCACTCGATCGCAACTACCTACTGTTCCTAAACCGGCTGTAGTTTCTGCGTATTCATCTAACATTTTTTGCCGACGTTGCTGATTTAATAATAAATCTAGACATTCCTGCATAATTCTCTCCGGGTTAGCTTCCTCTTGTAATAATTCGGGAACAATTTCTCGCATTAAAACTAAATTTACCGGTGAGACAAATGGTACAGAAAACTTCATAATATTGCGGGCAATCCAAGCAGTAACTGCACTTAAACGGTAAACCACCACCTGCGGCACATTTAACAAAGCAATTTCGAGATTAACTGTACCAGACTTAGCCACAGCCAGATCGGCCGCGGCAATTGCTTCTAAAGTCTGATCTCGTTCCATAATCACCGCATTTAATCCATATTCCTTCACTAATTGTCGCATTTTGGGTTCGTATAAAGCTAGTGGAACGGGAATTAAAAACTTAATATCGGGAATTTTTTCCTGTAATTTTTGGGCAGCAGCGCACACCGTCGGGACGAGATATTTAAACTCCTGTTGACGGGAAGCGGGTAACAAAGCGACCACCGTTTCTTCGGTTTTTATTGCCCATTTTTGCCGCATTTCTTGGCGATTGGGAGCATTTGCCATACGATCAACTAAAGGATGTCCCACCCAAGTTACCGGTAAACCTTTTGTTTCAAAAAAACGGGCTTCGGCAGGAAAAATTGCCAATAATTTATCGGTGATGGCGATTAATTTTTCCGTATTAAATAACTTTTCTGCTGTGGCCCTGAGTTTAGCTGAGGGGATATTTTCTTCTGACCAAATCCACACCTGTGGGGCAATATAATAAATAATTGGGACATCGGGAATAATTTTTTTAGCCGATTGACCGATCGCCACATTTGCCCCCACATAATCAATTAAAATAATCAGATCAGGGGGATGATCTCTAAAAAACTCTTTTGCTCGTTTTTGTAGTTGTAAAGTTGGCCAAATAAAGGGGATAGATTCAATTAATCCCATGGCAGCCAGTCGAGTGGTTTTACCCAACATTTTTGCTCCGGCTAACTCCATGCGATCGCCGCCGAGCGCAAAAATTTCTAACTCAATTTCCTGGGTTTTAGCTAGTTGAAAAAGGGATTCAATCAGCATCGCTGCCTGTAAATCACCCGATACCTCACCCGTGCTAATAAATATACGCATTTGGATAATTATTTAATATAGGCAATGGGGAAATTCTGAGAACGGTGGGTTACGGCGAATAGTAAAGTTATTGGTGAATTATATCAGTTATTGTCGCCTAACCCACCCTACCTTGGGATTATTTCCCCGGAATTAAACCGCGGCGTTTTTCTCCCGTGGTAGAGGATTGTAAAAATTGACAGAGATGTTGAACATGGGGGTTATCGGTTAAGAGAGAAACTTGTTCTAAAGCCTCCTGAAGATTTATATTAGAACGATAGATAATCCGAAAAGCTTTTTTCAGTAAAGCTATATCTTCATCGGTAAAACCTGCTCTTTGTAAACCGACTAAATTAAGAGTTCGCACCCGACAGGGATTGCCTTCCACTAAAGTAAAAGGGGGAACATCGCGATCAATACGACTCATTCCTCCTAACATGGCCATTTTGCCAATATGAACAAATTGATGTACTCCTAAAACCCCCCCGATAACTGCTTTTGATTCGATCTGGACATGACCTGCCAAAGCGACACTATTAGCGATAATAATGTTATCTTGCAAAATACAATTATGGGCAACGTGAACATAGGCCATTAATAAATTATTATTGCCAATTTGGGTAACTTCTCCCGTATCCGTGGCGCGATTAATCGTGACAAACTCGCGAATTTGGTTATGATCACCAATTTCTACCCTACTTTCGCCACCTTTATACTTTAAATCCTGTGGTTCATTACCAATAACAGCCCCGGAAAAAATATGATTACCCTTGCCAATTTTGGTCGGACCGTCGATGACCACATGGGCATCAATAATTGTATCAGCTTCAATTTCCACATTGGCCCCGATCACAGCATAGGGACCAACTTTAACCTTGGGAGCAAGTTTTGCCGACGGATGGATAACCGCAGTGGGGTGAATTAACGTATTCAAAGGGAAGTCTCCCGCGCTCAACTTCGTCACTGTATGAATCATGGTATAGCTTATCCTATATTGGACAGATTGTGATCAAGATTGATAGCGGTTGCTTGCGGAGGGGACGACTTTAATGGGGAACCAGAACCCGATAAACTATTAACCAGATTCTCTTGGTTCCTTCGTCCCTCCCATCCTGATAAAAAATATATGAGCAATAATAGACCTAAAATTATAGTCTTAGATGACGACCCGACAGGTTCCCAAACAGTCCATAGTTGTCTGTTATTGATGCGGTGGGATGAAGATACTCTCCGCTTGGGATTGGCAGATAATGCGCCAATTTTCTTTGTTTTGACGAATACTCGCGCTTTAACCCCCGAAAAAGCCGAGTCTGTCACGCGAGAAGTCTGTCATAACCTGAAAACTGCCTTAACTAAAGAGGGAATCGAGGATTTTTTGGTGGTTAGTCGTTCCGATTCTACCCTGCGCGGGCATTATCCGATCGAAACTGATGTTATTGCCGAAGAATTGGGCGGTTTTGATGCACATTTCCTGATTCCAGCCTTTTTTGAGGGGGGCAGAATCACTCGCGATAGTATTCATTATTTAATCATCGATGGTGTTCCCACTCCCGTCCACGAGACGGAATTCGCTCGCGATTCGGTTTTTGCCTATCATTACAGTTATCTGCCGGATTATGTGGAGGAGAAAACGCAAGGTAAAATTAAAGCAGATGATGTAGAGAGATTTTTACTGACAGATATCCGTCAAGGTAGTTTAGAACGACTGCAAAAGCTCAAAAATAATCAATGTGGGGTGGTAGATGGGGAAACTCAAGCGGATCTCGATCGCTTTGCTGAAGATATTTTAACCGCCGCAGGGGCAGGAAAAAAATTTTTATTCCGTAGTGCCGCCAGTATTTTAACTTCTTTGGCTAATTTAGGAACTCAACCGATCGCGCCCGAATCTATGGGTAAGTATAAGCCCACGGGGGAAGCCGGGGCAATTATCGTCGGTTCCCACGTCAAAAAAACTACCCAACAATTACAGGAACTGCTTCAACAACCCAACACCGTCGGAGTCGAAATCGATGTGACGGCATTGCGCGATCGTCCTGACCAACGAGATCAACTCCTAGCACAAGTTCTAGAAAAAGTCAAGCTTATTCACAAAAATAAACAAACCCCCGTGATCTATACCAGTCGGCAAGAGTTAACCTTTGCCTCTGTGCAGAAACGTCTTGATTTTGGGGTTGCCGTCTCCACCCTGTTAATGGACATTGTTAAGGGTTTACCCAGTGACATCAGTTTTTTAATCAGTAAAGGCGGAATTACCTCTAATGATGTCTTAAGTACGGGTTTAAGCCTGCAATCGGCCCGTTTACTCGGTCAGATTCTCCCCGGTGTCTCCATGGTCTGCACAGAATTGGATCATCCCCTCTTTCCTAATTTACCTGTGGTTCTTTTCCCGGGTAACGTCGGTGATGTCCAAGCTTTAGCCACAGTTTATCAACGTTTGTGTCAATAGGAGGCAATCAGTGAGCAGTGAGCAGATGTGAGTTTTCAGGTTCTTCGTTACTTGGTATGGTTCGATAGGGGGGCATAAATCGACTAAATCCTTATCTGGCAAGAGATTTAATTGATTAGTTCGCTCTAGATCAAAAACAATTGACAACCACCAAAGTCTTGACTATCGAACCCCTTATGAGGTATTTTGTGAATTAGAATCAGGCGGCGATGCATTTCGAGCTTGAATTGACCACCAATGAGAGGGGGTACTTTATTGATTATGGTGTCAGACTTTTTGTTCAAGTATATTTCGATTGCAACTTTATCGGCAGCGTTGGTTGCACTTGATATTCAAATAGCTAGAGCTGATCGTCGTGATTTCTATGTTTACAATGGTAATCGCCAAAATATTGTCGGGTTTTATGTCTCCCCTCCTAATAGTGATATCTGGGGGAGGAATATTTTCTCTGGTGTTTTGTTTAGCGGTAATAGGACTTTAGTGTTTTTTACGGACAATTCCAACCGATGTGTATATGATCTTAAGGCTGTCTATTCAGATGGTAGTTATGATCAAGGTCGGTTCAATCTTTGCAAGACAAGCCAAATTAACTATACTGGGGATGGGGGCGACTTTGCTCCTTGATGATTTACCTTAAAGGGCTGTCATCACTGGGGTTAGCCGAGGCGAAATCATCGCCGAAACCATCCAGGGTAAGCGCATCTTAACAATCCTTGACAAAATGAACTTTATGTGAGTTGCTTACCCAGAGAGCGATTCAGGCATATTTGAGGAGAATTGGCTATCTCAATTGTTAAGCAAACTGAAATGCCCACACAGCAAGCGGATCACAAAATTGGCCAATTGTCAATAGCTTTTGAGATGCTCTCACCCTGCGAAACCATCGAGAATCAGGGTACAATTGGGCAGGCTATACTGTCTTCTCATTTCTACACGATCTCCCCATCAAATAAACTAATCCAAAACCGCTGCATTCCCGTCGTACCAGTACAAAATAATAACCGATCGAGGAGGGATAAAGTGCGATCGCCGCTCTTGTAGGGTGCGTTAACGGAGTGTAACGCACCTAATCTATGGTTATTCAATAATTGATGTAATGGTGGATTACGCTGCGCTAATCCACCCTACTGGATTGTTTCAGCTAAAATAGGGCAATAGATTTCGGCTTAAAGTCTTAGATTATAGAATTTATAGCATTTTTCTAATACACCAAATTAGCTGAAACAGTCCACTACGGGGGGTTAAAATTATTATTCTTCCCCTATTTTTTCGGTTATGCTACAGTGCTTGTGAAGCAGCATAGACTTTTACTTCCTTCTCTAAACGTTCTCTGAGCCTATCTTTTTCTACTTCAATATCATACCTTGTTTGAAGATTCATCCAGAACCTTTCAGACATACCAAAATAACGAGAAAGCCTTAAGGCAATATCAGCAGTAATTCCTCGCTTTTCCTCGATAATTTCCTTGATTTGCTCTATTGGTACATTAAGATCTTCTGCCAAACGTTCTTGGCTAATTTCCATCGGTTTGAGAAATTCTTCTAACAGAATCTCACCAGGATGAATGGGGGCTAATAATTTTTTCTCAGTCATGATTATTGAGTAACAATTAATGATAATCGACTATTTCTACATTGTAGGCGTTGCCATTTTTCCAAATAAAACAGATCCGCCACTGATCGTTAATTCGGATACTATGCTGATTTTTTCTATCTCCTGAGAGTTTTTCCAACCGATTAGATGGAGGAATGTATAAATCCTGTAAAGTTTCGGCCGCGTCTAAAACTTCTAGCTTTCTCCGAGCATTTCGTTGAATATCTTGAGGTAATTTTCGTGAAAATTTACGTTTGAATACCTGCTCTGTCTCCTTAGATGCAAAACTCTTAATCATAAATAATTAGGGTTCTTCGTTACTTGGTATGGTTCGATATGGGGGCATAAATCGACTAAATCCTTATCTGGCAAGAGATTTAATTGATTAGTTCGCTCCAGATCGCAAACAATTGACAAAAATTGCGGTAATGTCTGTTTCTATAAGGGTTTCATCCCTTATAACCCCCGTCCATTGCATAACACAAACCGAAGAACCATAATTAGGAAAATGCACTACTATCATATCATCTTAGTGCGATCGTCGATCTCATGCTAATGTTAGATCGCAATCTTTCTGTGGAGGCGCAGTTGAAAGTGTATCTGTGGGTTACGATCGCTTTTTCAACCACCTTATCACTAGCTAATCTTCTTGGCTATCAAGGATTAAAGCGTCAAGAGAACTGGGAAAATCACCTCGCTCAACCATTTTTGTGAAGGCTTTATAACAATCATTTTTATCCCCTTGTTTGCGAGGATAGCCTAGCCATAAAACAAAAATTGCTTTACACTCCTTGGTTTGTATAGCCCGAAAGAATAAGCGATAACGGTCAGGTAGTCCCATCTTTTTGACTCTTCCGTAATGCTTGAGCGCCCCAGTCAGAGCAAAATGGGAAGCAAAAGGGTCGAGAGGGATTTTTTCTTTAATGGCGACCATAATCGCCCCGTAGAGTTTGACTGTAGAATGAGTACGGTATGCTTCTGTTGGCAAGGTGTTTTTTAGTTTACGAACCTCAACTTGTAAATCGCGGCGTTGTTGCCCAAAAAGTCTTTTAATAAAGTAGATTCGCCAACCGTTAACTATCAAGTTCTACTCCTGTCATCAACTCTTCATCGACCGCTGCCATCGCTTCCGTATAAGCTTCTAACTCAGCATCAGGATTTAATAGGGCTTGCTTGGTCAGAAAATCTAAGAATAAACTCATCATCAGTTCATCTTCCTCCTGTTCTAGAGATTGAGGCTGTAAGCGGACTAATAAGGTATCAGGGCTGATAACTTCAACAGCACCTTTAGCTTCTTTGAATTGGGGATTATCCTTAAAAAAACTGGCACTCAGACGGAAACCTGAAGCATTGCCTATTCTAGCCCAGGTTAGATTGTATTGTTTGTTACTCATGATTTTAGGCAAGGTTTACTACATATCATGTTATTACATAATTTAATAACATACAAGGTTGCCCAGCTTCTCAACCGCGTTTTAGCTGAACTTCCCACATACATATATACTATAGGGGAGCGCGCCGAGAAAGCCATCGAGTAAAACTAGCGGATTTCGATTTAACACCGCGTAATGAAAAAAGTTCCGATTTTTGCCGTGGTGTACCGCAGCGTGAAACTTGCCGAAAACGTGTTCCGGAACATGGTAGAGAAACGTAGAAATTAAATCACCGAGTAGCAAGAGCGCTAGGGTGATCAGGATGGCTTTTAGTATAAGTAGGGTCTGCTGAAAAAGTTTTTCGGTGGGGGTAGGAGTCAGGAGTCAGGAGTCAGTAGCCGGTCGTTTCAGGCTTTGTTGCCCTTGTTTTTTGTACCAAGCGATGTACTACACTTTAACAGGTCAAAAGCTTTATTTTAAAAGGGTTTTACCATTATTCAGCAGACCCTAAGTAGTATCAAAATTTTCCCCTTAATTTTCCGCTCGATCGTGTTTTGCAATTTAATATAAAAGAGAAAGTTAAATTTTTCTTTATGATTAAGTTAATTTTTAAAATCACGCCTTATATGAGTTGCCCAAAGGGTTGAACAGGAGTCTGCTCAAAGGATGGACACAAAGTCCCTCAACTTTCTTTCTGAGCAATCGCTCCAAGTTGCGTCCTGTATTCTGCACCTCATTGAAAACCCCCTCAATCCGTTCTCGAAAATGTTGAAGAAGTCGCTCAAAGACGGGAGAAGTTTGTTGATGTTGATTGACTCTCTTAGCTGTAGAGACTCGATTACCTGTGGTTCTTGATATCTCAGTCTGCCAATCAGTACCAATAAACCCCTTGTCGGCTAGGATATTGTTGCCTTGAATGAACTGCAATACGGATTCTGCTGCGGGAGCGTTCGTCAGTATGAGCAGGGACGAGGGAATAAACCAAAAGGTCAACATTTCACTATCACTGAAACTAGGCTCAGGTCCAGGCAGCATGGGAGTCAAGCGATATCCCTGTTCTTCAGCAATTCTCATTTTAAGGTTTCATGACATTAAAACCCTTGCACCTAGAGGGGTTAATAATTCTTAACGAATCTCTAGGTCGCTGAAACAACGCAAAATCGTTTCAAAATGAGAATTGCTGCCTGTTCTTGATACCAGTCATCCACCAGGACATAAATAATAGTCAAGAGGGTGGGAGCATCTATCCTGTTCATGGGAGGCCTCATGCTTTGGAGTGATTACCTTTATCGTGACGCCTCCCTTTGATTTTACAAACCTCTCTATCTCACATCAGCCGCAATTCCTAATTCATAATTCCTAATTCCCACTGCTGCCGGCTGCTCAAGGTTCATAATGAAAGAAACATCTATACTGATAGCCAGTTAATTTTTATGAAAACTGTTGCCGATACGGACTTGAAAAGGCTAGAAGACTTAATTATCAACGGACAAAAAGCGATCGAGACTCGTTTCACGGCGATCGAGCATAGTATCGTCGAAATTAAGGCTGATATTGGCGAAATTAAGGCTGATATTGGCGAAATTAAAGCTGATATTAAGGAAATCAAGCAAGATGTTAAATCCCTAGAGATAGGACAGGCAAAATTAACCGAAAGAGTCGAAGGGATGGATAATCGTCTCAAAATAGTCGAGGGCAGTCAAAAAAATCAAATTTGGGCATTGATAACCATTTTAGGCGGTTCACTAATTACCGCTTCCGTCGGTTTGCTGATTGCTATTTTGCGCTTTGTCTTTTTTAAGTAAAAAGTTATCTTTATGGATGAAAATAAAACCGAAATAAATCAAGAAATTGACTTAGAAACCGAAAAAATTGAGCCATCAGCCTCGGTAATGGAAAGATACGCCCAAATACACCTAAAAAGTGAGGGCGAGAAATTGGTGCTAATTTTGCCCAAAACCAGCGCCGGGGAGACAAGTCAGGATTGGACAGATATCTTGACAGGATTAAAATATTATCTCCGTAATAGCGGCCAAAACTGCCCCGCTAGAACACCAGTACACCTACGGTCCAACGATCGCCTGATGGATACGCGCCAACTACAAGCGATCGCCACAATTTTAGACAGTGCCGAATTACCCCTGCATACCATCCAAACCCAAAGAAGACAAACCGCAGTAGCAGCGGCAACCATGGGTTACAACGTCGAACAAATGCGCTCGAATCCCACGGTTTTCGGGGACGAGCAACCGCTGCCATCCCTCCTCGCCGAACCTTTGTACTTAAAAACCACCCTGCGATCGGGTGTAGAAATCCGTCACCCGGGTACAGTTATAGTCATGGGTGATGTCAACCCCGGCGGATCGATCGTCGCTGATGGCGATATATTAGTTTGGGGGGGTTTACGCGGTGTGGCCCATGCTGGATTCCGCTGCGATCGAGCAGCGGTAATTATGGCCCTGCGAATCGACTTAACTCAACTGAGGATCGCAGAATTAGTGGCACGCACCCCGGCTTTAAAAAGCGATCGCATGGAACCAGAAATTGCCTGTATCAGCGAAGGAGGAATCCGCATCATTGGGGCTTATAATTTTTCCAGAACCTACACCTTTAAAGATAAAGTGGGATGGGTAGAAAAAAAGTGATCAGTGACCAGTAAACAGTGATCAGTAAATAGTGATTCAGTGACCAGTAAAAATAGGGATTAACTGCGTTGAAATGAAAAACTCTATCAAACCAATAACCAATAACTGATAACTGATAACTGATAACTGATAACCGGTAACTGATAACTGATAACTGATAACTGATAACTGATATAAATTATGGCTCGTGTAATTGTGGTGACATCGGGAAAGGGAGGAGTTGGTAAAACGACAGTAACGGCGAACTTAGGTTCAGCCTTATCTCAATTAGGCTGTCGAGTCGCCCTTGTCGATGCCGATTTCGGACTGAGAAATCTCGATTTATTGTTAGGATTAGAACAGCGTATCGTTTATACTGCCCTCGATGTGGTGGCGGGAGATTGTAGCCTTGATAAAGCTTTAGTTAAGGATAAAAGACAGGAAAATCTGGTCTTATTACCGGCGGCACAAAATCGTAGCAAAGAGGCAATTACTGCCGCTCAAATGAAGGATTTAGTCGCCCAATTGTCAAAAAGTTATGACTATGTATTGATTGATTGCCCGGCAGGAATTGAAATGGGTTTCCGCAATGCGATCGCCGCTGCTCAAGAAGCGATCATCGTTACTACTCCGGAAATGTCGGCGGTGAGAGATGCCGATCGCGTGGTGGGATTACTAGAAAGCGAAGATATTAAGAGTATCCGTCTGATTGTCAACCGGCTGCGGCCAGAAATGATCCAACTTAATCAGATGATCAGCGTCGAGGATATTCTCGACCTCTTGGTAATTCCCCTGTTGGGGATTATTCCCGACGATCAAAGAATTATTATTTCCACTAATAAAGGGGAACCATTAGTATTAGAGGAGAAGACCTCTCTCCCCTCCATGGCCTTTAGAAACATTGCCCAGCGTTTACAGGGTCGCGATGTGCCGTTTCTAGATTTAATGGCCGGTCAGGAAGGTTTTCTCACTCGTCTGCGTCGTCGCTTGTTTGGGCCTTAAACTCTCTCATCTCAACCCCTTAACCTACTATGAATGACCTGATCGATAAACTTCTAGCATGGCGCGGTTCGGGCAAAAGTGGCGACCAAGCTAAAAAACGCTTAAAACTTATTCTGGCCCATGATCGCGCCGATCTTAGTCCCGAAATTCTCAATATGATGCGTCAAGAAATCTTAGAAGTGGTCAGTCGTTATCTTGATATCGACACCGAGGAAACCGAGTTACTCCTAGAAAGCGACCAACGAACTACAGCCCTGATTGCTAATTTTCCGATTCGTCGGATCAAACGCCGTCCTTTAACCGAGAAATTGCCATGAAAACTAAACCGATCGAGCTTTGGCTTAGTCTAGCGGTCAGTCCCTTTCTTTTATCCTACTTGGGACTACGTTCTATTAATAATTGGTTGATAGAAGTCGGGAAAGACAGTGAGGAAATCTTTCGTGGCGATCGCTTGCCCCTGCTCAATATTCCCGATCAGTTACCGGTAAACAGCGACCAATAATCCAAGAAAAAAGTCCTTTTGCCCCCTGAAAAGAGGCAAAAATAGTGAAGTTTTTGTTAAAAATAGGAAAAAATGTGATTCTTGGGGATATAATCTCGTCTTTGACAAACCCTAAGAACTAATCCCGATAGATCAGTTATCAATGATCAGATTTGAGTTTTCAGTGAATAGTATTAAGTGGTAAGTTCTGAGCTTTCTTTTCACTGATTACTGATTACTGATTACTGATTACTGATTACTGACTCCCGATTACTGATTACTGATTACTGATTACTGATTAAAATTATGAGCGTCCTTGTCCCCTCGACCGAAACCGAACAGGATATTTTCAGCACTTCCAACCTGTTTCTGCAGCAAAGACTGAAATTAATCGAAGATTTATGGAAAGAAGTCTTAGTCTCCGAATGTGGTCAAGAATTAGTCGATTTACTGGAATTACTGCGCCATCTCTGTTCTGAGGAAGGACAAGTGACCGATGATAGTGCGGAAGCAATGATCGCCAAAATGATCGAAGACTTGGAACTAGGGGAAGCGATCAAAGTTACCCGCGCTTTTGCCCTCTATTTCCAGTTAATAAATATTATTGAACAACACTACGAACAAAGGGATCAGCAACTACTGCGACGGACGGTGATCGGGGAAGAAAACGAAAGTCCCAAGGCTGACCCAACGCAAAAAAGTATTTTAGCCACCATTGTCGGGGCCGATTGGCTAGAAAAAACCCTGAACGAGTCCGATCACTCCGGCCCAAAATCGGGACTATTTCACTGGTTATTTCCCTATCTCAAACAGGTTAACGTCCCCCCCCAAGAAATTCAGCGTCTTCTCGATCAGTTAGATATTTGTCTGGTTTTTACGGCCCACCCCACGGAAATTGTCCGTCATACCATTCGCATTAAACAGCGCCGTATCTCAGGCATTCTCGAAAAACTCGACCAAGCAGAAGAAATCTTTCGCAGTATGGGGTTAACTAACTCCAGAGAAGCACAAACAGTCACCAAACAGTTAAAAGAAGAAATTCGTTTTTGGTGGCGAACAGATGAACTACACCAATTTAAACCCACCGTCGTCGATGAAGTGGATTATGCCCTGCACTACTTCGATGAAGTTCTCTTTGATTCCCTACCCCAGTTAACCCTGCGTCTGAAGCAAAGTCTAGAATCCTCCTTTCCCCGTTTACGAGCGCCGAAAAATAACTTCTGTCGCTTTGGTTCTTGGGTAGGGGGAGATCGGGATGGCAATCCCTCCGTTACCCCCGAAGTCACCTGGAAAACCTGCTGTTATCAGCGCAATCTCGTTATTAAAAAATATCTCGATGCTATTCGCGACCTGACCAGTATTTTAAGTGCCTCCCTGCACTGGTGTCACGTCTTGCCGGAGTTGCTGGACTCCCTGGACAGAGATAAACAGCAAATGCCCGAAATATATAGCCAGTTAGCAATCCGCTACCGTCAGGAACCCTATCGCCTCAAATTGGCCTTTATTCAAAAACGTCTGGAAAATACGCGTGATCGCAATGATCGGCTCAATGACCCGGAAGAACGACAATTATTAACTAAACTCAACGAAACCAACATCTATCGCTCCGGTTCCGAGTTTTTAGCCGAATTACAGCTATTACAGCGCAGTCTCTTGCAAACCGGTCTTTCCTGTCAAGAACTCGATCGAATGATCGCCCAAGTGGAGATTTTTGGCTTTGTCCTGACTCAGTTAGATTTTCGGCAGGAATCCACCCGTCACGCCGAATGTATCGAAGAAATCGCTGAATATCTCGGAGTTTTGCCCAAACCCTACGGCCAATTAAGCGAATCAGAAAAAATCGCCTGGTTAGTGGAGGAATTAAAAACCCGTCGCCCCTTAATTCCCCGGGAAATGCCCTTTTCGGAAAGAACCTGCGAAACCATTGAAACCCTGCGAGTTTTAAGAAGTCTGCAAGGGGAATTTGGTCTGGAAATCTGCCAAACCTACATTATCAGCATGACCAACGAGGCCAGCGATGTGCTAGAAGTGCTGTTATTAGCCCAAGAAGCCGGTTTATACGACCCCGCCACTAGCCGCAGTTCCCTCCGCATCGTTCCCCTCTTTGAAACCGTCGATGACCTCAAACACGCCCCTGGCATCATGGAGACTTTGTTTGAATTGCCCCTCTATCGGGCAACCCTAGCCGGCGGTTACGACCATTTAGGGGCTTTAAACGGGGAGGACGTGACCCCGGAACCTGCCATCTTGGAACCGAGTAATTTACAGGAGATTATGGTGGGTTACTCCGATAGTAATAAAGATTCCGGCTTTTTGAGCAGTAATTGGGAAATTCATAAGGCCCAGAAGGCTTTACAAAAAACCGCTAAACAATACGGCGTGAATCTACGTCTTTTTCATGGCCGGGGCGGTTCCGTCGGTCGGGGTGGTGGACCGGCCTACGCCGCTATCCTCGCCCAACCCCGGGGAACGATTAACGGTCGCATTAAAATCACCGAACAAGGCGAGGTTTTAGCCTCGAAATACTCTTTACCAGAATTGGCCTTGTATAACCTCGAAACGGCTGTAACGGCAGTCATACAGGCAAGTTTACTGGGCAGTGGTTTTGATGATCTCGAACCCTGGAATCGCATCATGGAGGAGTTGGCCACCCGTTCACGGCAAACCTATCGCAGTTTGATTTATGAAGAACCGGACTTTTTAGATTTCTTCCTGTCCGTGACTCCCATTCCTGAAATTAGTCTTTTACAGATTAGTTCCCGACCAGCGCGCCGGAAAAGTGGTCAACAGGATTTAAGTACCCTGCGGGCAATTCCCTGGGTATTTAGTTGGACCCAAACCCGTTTTCTTTTACCGGCTTGGTATGGTTTAGGGACAGCTTTACAGATGTTTCTCGATGATTCTCCTAGCAGAAATTTGGAATTGTTACGCCATTTTTATCACAAGTGGCCTTTCTTCCAGATGGTGATTTCTAAGGCAGAAATGACTCTATCGAAGGTGGACCTACAGATGGCCTATCACTACGTCAGTGAACTTTCTAAACAGGAAGATCGAGAACGTTTTCAACGTCTGTTTGAAAGGATCAAAGAGGAATATAATCGCACTAGCGAGATTGTTCTCCAGATCACCGGCGAGAAACATTTATTGGATAATGATCCGAATTTACAGCGCTCGGTGCAGTTACGCAACGGTTCGATCGTTCCCCTCGGTTTCCTACAGGTGTCTCTCCTCAAGCGTTTACGTCAATACAACAGTCAAGCTCAATCCGGTGTGATTCATTTCCGCTACTCTAAAGAGGAGTTATTAAGGGGTGCTTTAATGACGATTAATGGTATTGCAGCAGGGATGAGAAATACCGGTTGATTACAGATAATTAATGGTAGTTTTCGGGGGGGGGTTATCTTGAAGGTAATCCACCCTCTTTTTTAAATTTGTCAACTTTTTGTAGAACTTCTACTAAGTTGTTATTTTTAAAGGGAAAATCACCGCTAAAATTGGGCATTACTTCCGATTTTATCACTCAATCCAAGCTTTTGGGGGGTAGAACCCCCCAAACCCCCCCGCGCATTAGCTTTTCGGTGGGATGCTTACAGGCAGCTGCTGATACATTTGTAATTATTTAAAAGTCACTGATAATTGCTGATTATCGGTATTTCTGCAAATGTGAGATGCACCCAATCTGCTTAACCCGAACTGACGTTAATATTACTATCACCTATTGACTAAAAATGAAGATTTTACCCCTAACAGTTGACAATTGCTCATCGATCCCGAAGAGAAGCAATTAAGCTCACTGGTGTGTCGGAAGATTAGAGATTGTGCCAAAATGGAGAAAGTGACCCAATGATTACAGGTAAATTGTTAAAGAAAGGATCGAGTAACCGTGACTGATACGAACTTAGATATACTATCCTTGACCGATCCAGCGATCGCGGGGATTCTGCAAAAAGAACTGCAACGTCAAAGAGATCACCTAGAATTAATCGCTAGTGAAAACTTTACCTCGGCTGCCGTCATGGCCGCCCAGGGTTCGGTTTTAACCAACAAATACGCCGAAGGACTGCCCAAAAAACGCTACTATGGCGGTTGCGAATACGTTGACGAAGCGGAACAATTAGCGATCGATCGGGTTAAACGACTATTTGGGGCAAACCACGCTAACGTACAACCCCACTCCGGGGCCCAAGCTAATTTCGCCGTTTTCCTGACCCTCTTGCAGCCCGGCGATACGATTATGGGTATGGATCTCTCCCACGGTGGTCATCTTACCCACGGTTCCCCCGTTAACGTTTCCGGGAAATGGTTCCGAGTAGTACAGTACGGAGTCAGTCCCGAAAGCGAACGTCTTGACTACGATCTCATCCTTGACATCGCTCGCAAGGAAAAACCAAAACTAATTATCTGCGGTTATTCTGCCTACTCGCGCCAGATTGATTTCGAGAAATTCCGCGCTATCGCTGACGCAGTGGGGGCCTACCTGATGGCAGATATCGCCCATATTGCCGGTTTAGTGGCCACTGGTCATCATCCTAACCCCCTACCCCACTGTGATGTGGTAACTACCACCACTCACAAAACCCTGCGCGGTCCTAGGGGGGGGTTAATTATGACCAAAGACGAGGAATTAGGCAAAAAATTCGATAAATCCGTCTTCCCCGGTACCCAAGGCGGTCCCCTAGAACACGTGATCGCGGCGAAAGCGGTGGCTTTTGGGGAGGCCCTGAAACCGGAGTTTAAAATCTATTCAGGACAAGTAATCGCTAATGCCCAAGCTTTAGCCGGTCAGTTGAAGGCTAGAGGGATTAAAATTGTCACTGATGGTACGGATAATCACTTGATGTTACTCGATTTAAGATCCGTGGGCATGACCGGGAAAGAAGCCGATCGCTTGGTGAGTACTATCAATATTACCGCTAATAAAAACACTGTTCCCTTCGATCCCGAGTCTCCCTTTGTCACCAGTGGTCTGCGCTTGGGTTCCCCGGCTATGACCACCAGAGGACTAGGAGAAACGGAATTTATCGAGATTGGCAACATTATCGCCGATATTCTCCTTAATCCCAGTGATGAAGACCTGAGAAATGCTTGCCGTCAACGGGTAGCGAAACTCTGTGAAAGCTTCCCCCTCTATCCCCATCTCCATATTTCCGTCCCCGCCTTGGCCTAAAACGAGAGATAATAAAAACTCATAATTGGCGATTGCCTGTCAGTTGCCAATTGTGAATTAAATCGCCCCCCAATTCCCATGTCTGGAGATTTATACTATCTAATTGCTTTTCTGATCGCCCATACCGTGGTACTTTGGAGTACCCCCCTCGTCAGAACCGTCGGACTGAAAAGCGGTTACGTCGATAAACCCAACGAAAGGAAGGTCCATGAAAAGCCCATGGTTCGACTGGGGGGAGTTTCGATTTTTGTCGGCGCTTTAACTGCCCTCCTGATCGTTTGGTGGTTAGGAGGGTTTGCCGGTTTAAACAGCGATCGAGAATGGGAAGTTTGGGGCGTAACCCTAGGCGGTTTGGGCTTTTTCCTCATCGGTCTAGCGGATGATCTTTTTAATCTTTCGCCGCTCAATCGTTTGGTAATGCAGTTTAGCGTCGCTTTTCTAGCTTGGCAAGCTGGCGTTAGGATCGATTTCCTCTCTATTCCCTTCGGCGATTTATTACAAATTCATTGGCTAAGTTTACCGATTACTCTCCTCTGGTTAGTGGGGATGGCTAACGCGATTAACTGGATTGACGGTTTAGATGGATTAGCGGCGGGAGTTTCGGGTATATCTGCCGTGGTGATTTTGATTGTAACTTTGGTGATGGGACAACCGGCCGCCGCTATTATCGCCGCCGCTTTAGCGGGTGGGGCTTTGGGTTTTCTGCGTTACAATTTTAATCCCGCCCAAATTTTTATGGGGGATGGTGGGGCCTATTTTATGGGTTTTACCCTGGCGGGTGTGGCGGTGATTGGATTGGCTAAAACCACTGCTGTGACTACCGTTGCCGTTACCGCCGTCCTATTACCCTATCTCATCCTCGCGGTTCCTCTCCTCGATATGTCCACGGTGATTATTTCCCGTCTCAAACGCGGAGAATCCCCTTTTGTGGCTGATAAACGTCATTTACACCACCGTTTACTGAAAGCTGGTATCTCTCACCGTCTGACAGTGTTATTTATCTATGCCCTAACCCTCTGGGTGGGCAGTTTAGCCCTCGGTTTCTCCAATGTTCCCAGTGGTTGGGGTTTTGCCTTTGGTGCGACTCTCCTCCTCGGTTACGTCGGTTGGCAAGTCTGGCGCAATCGTGGCAGTGAACCGTAAACTATCTTAAAGTCGTCAGATATCAGCTTTTTTCTGCGGATATCTCTTCGGCATCCAGTTTGTCACTTTGAGAGGGCAAGCAATATCACAGTAATTCTATATTGATTTTCCGTCACCACAACCTCAGTTGATAACCTTTCTTCCATTGGTAAAGCATTTTTCCGCCTATCAAAGATAAATAACCAACCAAAATCTACCCCCAAACGCCCTAAATAAGACTTTAATTGTTCAATTCCATCAGGTTGCGGATCGCGTTTTTTATCCCGCCATACTTTTAATTCAATCCCTAAAATTACATCTTTGTAACTCAGACATAAATCCATTCTATCACTCTCAAGCACTGCGGGAATTTAGAGCAGGGATAAAAATTATTGAACCAACATAACAATATAAAATGGTGATTTTTTCCGCCTATCTAAAGATTATGTCGGATTAAATAATTGGCTGAGTTGTCAAGATTTTTAGACTGCCAAGATTAATTATCTATCTCAGCCCAAAATGGATGTCCTTTCTTGATAATGTGTCTTTCTGCTACTAACATTATTATTCGTTGTCTTTTAACTCAGCTATAATCTTTTCTGTCTTTCTTTTCGACCTTCTTAATCCGTAAATTCGAGAACAAAAAGAAGTAATAATGGCTATTAAATCTGACATCAACTCATCTTGCTTATCCTCACTTTGATTGACAATCTCCACTTTTTTATCTAGTTCTTTTAACAAGATTTCTAGATAATTAGTCCCAAATCTGGCTAGACGGTCTTTGTGTTCAACAATTAAAACATTATAATTGGGTTCAACTAGAATTTTGGCTAATTGTTGGCGATTATCGTCTAATCCACTGCCTACTTCTTTGACGACTTTGTAGATTTTGTAGCCTCTGGCAACAGCATAATCTTTTAATCGGTCAGCTTGTCTATCTAGATTGTCTTTATTTTCGGCGCTGGAAACCCTTGCATAAATGCAAGCTATCAAGTCGGGTTTTGAATGGTTGTCATCCGTTATGATAATTGTACCAGAAGGCAATTGATAGCCTGTTAAATTCCCTTGTTTCCACCACCTCCAAGCCGTTCGATAACTTATTCCTGTTTTTTTTGCATAGTCTGATAGTTTCATGTCTATATATTACCATGCTTGACTATATCTGATTATATTTCTCTTGAAACTTTACAATACCCTCCGCTCAAAGACAGGGACAACCTTTGATCCTAGCCCATCGATAGAAAAACTACTATTAGGGCCACTGGTAGCAACAAGGTGAACGGTGACAGAACTTAACGGCCTATGATTAAAGAAACGAGGAATCAGAACCCTAAATAAATCCTCGCTCCGCCATTGCCTTGATTCTCCCTGATAATTATGGGACTTTTTGCCCGTCACCAAAACCTCCGTCAGTGGTTTAAATCCCAACACTTCGGACGTAGCGCAACCGATAGTCGCTATGCTTTACTGGTAGCCTGTTTAATCGGAATTCTCTCCGCCCTTGCCGCTATTATCCTGAAATTGGGTATCGGTTGGTTAGGTGGTTGGCGGGTGCATCTAGTAGCCAATTCCTCTCCTTTCCTAGTTTTGCCCCTCGGCGGTTTTCTGCTCGGTTACAGCGCCGGTTGGATTGTCGAACACTTCTCCCCCGCAGCCGCCGGGGGTGGTATTCCCCAAGTAAAAGCGGCCTTAGCTAAATATCCTTTGCCCCTGTCTTGGCGGGTCGCCCTAGTAAAAATGATCGGGGCGATCCTGATCCTTGGCGGTGGTTTAACCCTTGGTCGTCGCGCCCCCACGGTACACATCGGGGCGGCCCTAGCGGCCCAGTTAAGCGTCTGGCTGCCCACCAGTCCTGATCACCGTCGTCAGATGATCGCAGCCGGGGCAGCCGCGGGGTTAGCGGCCGGTTTTACTACTCCCATCGCCGGCGTTCTCTTTGTGATCGAGGAATTAATGCGCGATGTCTCCAGTATGACCCTAGAAACGGCGATTGTGGCTTCCTTTACCGGGGCCGTGGTTTCGATGATGCTGCAGAATACCCCCTCAATGATCACTGAATATGCCAATATTAGCTTCTCTGCCCAAGAAATACCCATTTATTGCCTTTTGGGGGTTTTAGCGGGCTTATTGGGGGCTTTATTCAATCAAGGCATCCTTTTTTGTAGCCAGATGCAGCGGCGTTGGCGGTTATCTCTGGCTTGGCGCATCGGTCTGGTCAGCTGGTTATCGGGAACGGTAGTGGCCTTTTTACCCGACTTTTTTCGAGATAATACCGGTTTACGGGAATTTTTGCTGGCTGGGGAATTGAGTTGGCAGAATACCGCCCTCGCTTTCGTCGTCTATTTTTTCCTGACCATGATTGCCTACAGTTCCGGCGCTCCGGGAGGACTCCTCGCCCCCGCTTTGGTGTTGGGCTCCTGCTTGGGGTTTCTGGTGGGGGGAATCGAGACGAAAATGATGGGTTTCGGCAGCGAAGCTAGTTATACTTTAGCGGGTATGGGGGCTTTTTTTACGGGAGTAGTCAGGGTTCCGGTAACGGCGATCGTGATTGTCTTTGAACTGCATCGCAATTTTAATGTTGTGCTGCCCCTGATGTTGACCTGTGCCGTTTCTTATATCACTGCCGAAAGCATTCACCCCGGTTCCCTCTATCAGCATTTACTTTCCGCTAGTGGCATTATTCTCAACGAAGAAACCCCTTCTAATGATGTGCTGGCCCATCTGTCGGCTATGGATGTGATGCAATCGCAGGTGGAAATTCTGCCGGCAGATTTACCCCTGGGGGAAGTGGTGAAAATTATGTCCCGTTCCCATCATCGCGGTTTTCCCGTGGTGGAACAGGGGCGACTATTGGGGATTTTTACCCAAAGTGATCTGGATAAATGGCGATCGAAAAACAGTCAAACGGTCCTACGGGAGATCATGACTCCCAATCCGATTACTGTGGCCCCCCAGGCAGCTTTAAGCGATGTTTTATTTCTGTTAAATCGCTATCAGCTTTCCCGTTTACCCGTTACCGATGGTCAAAAACTGGTGGGGATCATCACCCGCACCGATATTATCCGGGTGGAAGCCGATCAATTGGGGGGGGTTTGTCAACTGCCCCAACGCAGTACCCCTTCCTATGTGGTTTATCAAACCCGTTCCCCGGCCGTGGGAATAGGCCGGATTTTGTTACCTATTGCCAATCCCGACACCGCTACCGCTTTGTTTAAAATTGCTGCTGCGATCGCCCGTGAACGCAATTATGAAATAGATTGTCTCTATGTGATTACTGTGCCTCGTCTTAGTTCTCCGGCGGAAGTCAGGGTAGATACGCGGGAAGGACGCAAATTACTTCATCGTCTCGAAAGATTAGCCCGACAGCAGAATATATCTGTTCATACACAAATTTCCGTGGCTCAGGATATCGCCGACGGGATTTTGGCCACGATTCGCGAACGACACAGCAATTTATTAATTATGGGTTGGACTGGGGAAAAATCGACCACTGGGGCGATTTTCGGGTTTTTAGTCGATACTTTGATTGCTGAAGCCCCCTGTGAAACCATCTTGGTAAAATTGGGGACAAAGGATTGTTTTCCCAACGATCTTAATCGGGAAAGGATGTGGCTGATTCCCACCGCCGGCGGTCCCAATGCCCAACGCGCTTTAGCATTATTGCCTAGTTTGCTGTCTTTGTCCGAGTCTTCGGATCATCCCAAACTTTGGTTATGTAAAATCTATTCCCCGACGGAGTTACTGCCAGCTCTGTCCACTATGTTCGTTTTACAAGCATCTTTACAGAAAGCGATCGCACAGCCGATTGTACCTTTACCGATTTGTTCGGCCTCTCCGGCCGAGGCGGTGATTCATCTGGTAGAATCGGAGGATTGTTCTTTGGTGCTTTTGGGTGCGTCCAGGGAAAGCTTGCTCAATCAGTTCTTAAATGGCAATATCCCCTCGACGATTGCCCGTGCGGTTAATTGCACTGTGATTCTCGTGCGAGGGGAATTATCAGATTAGGTTATTAGCTAGGCGGAAGCTAAAGTTAAACCGAAGGGTACGGTATTGTCAATTTTCGCCCCTTGACTTTCCTCTAGGGAATGGGGATAAAATATTTCCCTGTCTAGTTGACCATCGGAGTCATCCTCATCCCCATCGCTGATATAAAGGCGTTCACAGGGGATGTTATCGGAAAGGATGGCGCTGGCTATCATCCCCGTATGAATCTCTAAGAAAGCATCCGCTAGGGTCTCAAATACTAAACGCTGCCCGGGAAAAACCACCCTTTCAAAATACCAGTTAGCAATATTGGTGATGCGAACAATTTGAATATGACTGGTCGCATTGACATAGCAACAAAGAATACTATTTTTCTTGCCGTTGGGGAGGGGATCGAGAATCTGTGCCATAGCAATTGGGGTGATCTTAAAGTGGGTTTCTCATCGCTCCTTCACCCTAACATCCTTTGATCCCCGATAGTTGTAAAGATGATTACATTACTCTGATAAAAATCTACCGATCGCTTTTTCTGGTGATAGAAGGCGGTTTTTATTAAAAAATCATTAAATTTAACTAATGCCTAGTTTTGGCTATTTGTCAAGGGGGGAACTACGTTTTTTTGCTGTTTTTCTTGATTTTTTGCCCAGCTATTTATCGCTCAATTTTGTTGACGGTTTCAGGATTATAGAAACCGAGGTAATTTTTGTCAAGTTAGATACCTCTTGCTCTTGATATCCTCGATCTGCTTGACTAAAAAGGGGCGGCCTGTGCTGGGACTGATAAGTTTTACAGTGCTGGGGATAATAATCCCTCGATTGTTCGGGGTTTCTAGGCAAATTTCCCCTGAGAATCCCCGTCTTTTGCAAGCGGGGAGATGTCAACTCATCAATAATTGGGACTCTATCAATCAATTTTCCCGGCCGAAGCAGCATTAACTATAAACTTGCTAAAACCTCTTTAGCGGCGGCCAAAGTCCGTTCGATATCGGCCTCTGTGTGAGCTAAGGAAGTAAAACCAGCTTCAAACTGGGAAGGAGCTAGATAAACGCCTCTTTCCAACATTCCCCGATGAAAACGACCGAATTTAGCCACATCGGCCTTTTTGGCCCCTTCATAGTTATGCACGGGGTTGCCAGTGAAAAACATCCCGAACATGGCACTGATATGACCTCCAGAAACGCTATGACCAGCATCTCTGGCCACTTTCAGTAGCCCTTCAGTTAAGGATTTGGTCACTTTATCGAGATATTCGTAGGTGCCGGGGCGCTGGAGTAACTCTAGGGTTTTAATTCCCGCCGTCATAGCCAAAGGGTTGCCGGATAAGGTTCCCGCTTGGTACATCGGGCCGGCCGGAGCGACCATAGCCATAATATCGGCGCGACCGCCGTAGGCCCCCACCGGCAGCCCACCGCCGATAACTTTGCCGAGGGTGGTTAAATCGGGGGTGATGCCGAATTTTTCCTGAGCGCCACCGTAGGCGATGCGGAATCCGGTCATTACCTCATCAAACATTAATAAGGCCCCGTATTCCTTGGTTAATTCCCGCAATCCTTCTAAAAAGCCAGCATCCGGCACGATAAAGCCGGCATTACCCACCACTGGCTCTAAAATCACCCCGGCAATCGAGTCGGGATTCTCGACAAAGAGGGCTTTTACCGCTTCCAGGTCATTGTAGGGGGCGGTTAAAGTGTTGTTAGTGGTGGTTTTGGGAACCCCCGGCGAGTCGGGTAGGCCTAGGGTCGCTACACCAGAGCCGGCTTTCACGAGGAACATATCGGCGTGACCGTGGTAACAGCCCTCGAATTTGATGATTTTATCCCGGCCGGTAAAAGCCCGCATTAAGCGCAGGACGGACATACAGGCTTCGGTGCCGGAATTGACAAAACGCACCATTTCGATGCTGGGAACGGCATCAATCACCATTTCAGCAAGAATATTTTCCTCGACACAGGGAGCGCCGAAACTGGTTCCTTTGTCTAGGGCCTGGTGGAGGGCGGCAATCACTTCGGGATGGGCATGACCACAGATAGCCGGCCCCCAAGTTCCCACATAGTCGATATATTCGTTACCGTCCACGTCGCGAATATAAGCCCCTTTGACGCTTTCAAAAACGATGGGTTGACCACCGACGGATTTAAAGGCCCGCACGGGGGAACTTACACCCCCCGGCATTAATTTTTGAGCGGCTGTAAAGATTTCTTTCGATTTTGTTGTTTGATACGAAGATGTGCTAACCAATCCTGTCTCCTTGTCTACTTGAGTCTATCGGTTCTGGGAAAGCCCCAGAGCTTTGTTTTGTTAACTTCCTGCTGCTTGTTCCATTTTAAAGATCACCGGCCTACATTTAGCGCAATTTTTTCGCTAAGAAAGGCGCTGGTCGGCTAAAGTCTCGCTATTCTTGACTTGTAGCTTGATGGTTAACAGCTGATGTAATTGGCTGAGAAAGGGCAAAAATTTCACTGTTGACAATTTTTCCACAATCTTTTCAGAATTGCAGTAAAAACCTAGCAATGGCCGAAGTTATTGCTATTGATAGATTTTAGCCCGGAAAGAGCGATCGAAAAAAGCTCTGGTTTTCCACAGATTTTCCACAGGGGAATTCTTGCTATTATTTTTTAGCGTACAAAAAAACTATTCCTGCTATGAAATTTACCAGTAGTCAAAGCGAACTCAACAGCAATTTATCCCTAGTTAGTCGGGCCGTTGCCAGTCGTCCTACCCATCCGGTGTTGGGAAATGTTCTCTTTTGTGCCGATGAAGAAAAGGGCGAAATTAGCCTGACTGCTTTTGATTTGAGTTTAGGGATTCGCACCAGTTTTCGGGCCGAGGTGGTGGAAGGGGGCAAAATTACCCTGCCGGCAAAATTGCTTAACGATATTGTCTCTCGTTTGGGAGAGGGGGAAATCACTATCTCTGTGGAAGAAAACAAGAATGATGAGGAGCATAGTCTCGCTTTTCTAAAAACTGCCTCGGCACAGTTCCAAATTCGCGGTATGAAAGCCGATGAGTTCCCAGAATTGCCCACGGTGGCCGATGGGGAAATTGTTAATTTACCTGTAGTTGCCTTGACAGAGGGACTAAAAGGTGCATTGTTTGCCGCTAGTGGCGATGAAACTAAACAGGTGTTGACGGGGGTGCATTTAACTAAAACCGTCGATTGTCTAGAATTTGCCGCTACAGACGGTCATCGTTTAGCGGTGGTACAAACTCCCCTAGAGGAGGTAGAAAGTGCCTCTGGTGGCTTTAATGTCACCATTCCGGCCCGCGCCCTGCGAGAATTGGAAAGAATGATGTCAACAAAACAAAATATCGAGACTATTACTCTGCATGTGGATGATTCTCAAGTCATCTTTGAAATGGGGGAACAGAGGTTAACCAGTCGTAAGTTAGAAGGGGCCTATCCCACTTATAATCAGTTAATTCCTAAATCCTTCGAGCGCTCTTTGGTTTTAGACCGCAAACAATTAATCCGTTGTTTGGAATTAGTGGCGGTTTTATCGGACCAAAAGAATAACTTAGTCAAGTTTAGCCTCGATAGCGAAAATGACCGTTTATCCCTAGCGGTGGAATCTCCCGATTTAGGTAGTGCCAAAGAGTCCATGGCGGCGGAAATTCAGGGAGAAAGTGGCGATATTGCCTTTAATGTTAAATATTTGATGGACGGTTTGAAGGCTTTACCCAATAATGATATCCAAATGCAGTTAAATGCTAGTACCCAACCGGTTATTTTTACCCCCTTGGGAGGTTTAAAGATGACCTATTTGGTGATGCCGGTACAAATTCGTCAGTAGAAACCGTGGGATGTGTTTTTAACCTATCCCATTTTTGATCCTGTTAACTCAATCCTATTTTCTCGCCAAAGGATTGGGTTTCTTCTCTCTATTTTGGCGATATACTGTTGATAATTGAACAAGTTAACGGATTGAATTGATATGTTATACTAAATCCGGTTATTAAAAACTGATTATTTATTCCCACTTTTGCATGAGTGCCTCTTGCATGAGTGCCTGTCCTCATAAGTAGCCTATACTCAACGGATTTAGTATTAATAGGCGATCGCTAACAAGAAGTCCTCCCTACCGATGGACTGGGTTTTACATCAATCTGCTTAGGGGTTGCGGCAAAAAGTTTTTCTTGGGGGTAGGGTGTGGGGTGTGGGGTGTGGGGTGTGGGGTTTTACCGATTTTCAGGTGGTCAACTACCTAATTTTCAGGGAAAAAGTCCCGGAATTTTCCCCCTGATCACTCCCAGTCCGGTACTTTTTGATTGACAAAAAGTCTAAAAG
>VYLX01000012.1_pt1 | contig 46195 bp, 36 predicted proteins | sample 5114181 | NCBI WGS metagenome assembly VYLX01 (sample SAMN12291812, study PRJNA351875) | freshwater metagenome | isolation source: freshwater lake | place: USA: Michigan, Sherman Lake | collected 2011-08-08
AGCGGCGCAGGGCGGGCGTTGCGGTCGGCGCGGGCGCCCCAAGGCCCGGGGATCGGGTCCTCGTCGCCGCCGGTGCGGTCGGAACCGCCGGGCGATGCACAGCTGGCCAGCACAAGAGTGACGGCACCCAGACCACCGACCACCAGCACCTGGCGTCGGGACACGCTGCTGAAAGTGTTCTCGCTCACAAGCATGGTCATCGGCAATCCTTCGCACGCAGCGTGAACGACGGCGGGTGGGTTTCTGGCGGGTCGGATCTGAGCCTCCTCGCGGCCGAGTACGGACATGCCAGCGGCCCGAGGTTCTGATGGATCCGTTCAACGGGCGTCGGCGGATGCCAGCCATCGAGCCCAGAGGGCTATGACCAGCAGAGCGTAGAGGCGCTGGGCGTGATCGACGGAACCGGATTGGTGCTCGCGGACCAGCCGCACGATGAATGCTCGGTGGATGCTCAGGCCCGGAATCGGGCAGTCGTCCCGGTTCGCGCCGAGCGTCGCCTCCAGCAGCGACCGGCGGATGCCCGAGACATCGTCGCGGAAAAAGTGCCCAAGGGGGATGGCAAAGCCCATCTTGGGCCGATCGAGCAGTTCGGCGGGCACGTAGCGAGCCGCGGCGGCGCGGAGCAGCACCTTGAGCCGTCGCATGGGCCGGGCGGGGGGCATGAGGGTGTCCAGATCCGTGGTGCGGGCCAGGCCGAACAGTGCGGCGCTCAGCAGCGGGGCGCGGACTTCGAGCGCGCAGGACATCGACGCGGTATCGACCTTGGTCAGCAGATCCTGCGGCAGGTATCGCTCGCGATCGATCGCCAGCGCGCCGACGGTGCCCTGGGTGGTCCACGCGTCGGCGAGCGGATCCGACGCGGGCGTGAGACCCGGGGGACGCGTAGATCGGGGGAAGATCGCCAGCAGGTCGAGGGTCTGGCCGTGACGCGCGGCGTCGATGAGGCGGGCGAGTTTGGCGCGGGTGGACTTTGGCGATGCGCCGCGGGAGAGGGCGGCACAGGCGAATGCGCAGAGCGAGGGGGGCAGGGCGCGGATGAGATCGCCGACGCTGCCGGCGAGCAGGTCGGCGGCGGCCTGACGCTGGTACCCGCCGAAAAGATCGTCGCCGCCATCGCCGCTGAGCGCAACGCCGACGTGCTGGCGGACGGCGCGGGCGAGCCACGCGGAGGGGAGCAAGGAGGAGTCGGCCAGCGGCACGCCGAGGTGCGCGATGAGTTCGGTCAGATCGTCGGCGATGCTTCGGCCCGGCGCCGGGCCGGCGTCGATGGTGGTGTGGGCGGTGCCCAGCGCGCGGGCAACAGCGCTGGCGATGGGCGACTCGTCGTACGCCGAGATCGGCATGCGGACGGTGAAGGTGCGCAGGCCCGGGGCGAAACTCACGGCGTGTGCGGCGACGAGAGACGAGTCGATCCCGCCCGAGAGGAAGCAGCCCAGCGGGATGTCGCTCTCGAGCCGCTCTCGCACGCTCGTGCGGACCAGGTCGTCGATCATCGCGACATCAGGTCGCTGCGAGCGTTCGGCCGGGTCAAGCACGGCTGCGGGCGCACCGTCGGCGAAGCGCGTGAGCGTGCGCGTGGCCGGGGTGATGAGCAGGCGCGAAGCGGGCGGGACGCTAGAGAACCCATCGGCCGGGAACGACGGGCCGAAGCCCATCGTGACGAACGACGCGAGCGCGCCGGCGTCGATGCGGAGGCTCGCGCCGGGCGCGATGAGCCGACGCAGCGGCACGAGGCCCGCGGCGGAGGAGCAGAACGCCGAGATGCGCTCGTGAGGCGTGGAGACTTCAAGTACGTGCAACGGCTTCTCACCCGCGCGGTCGCGGGCGAGGGTGAGCGAGGCCTCGCGGGCGTTCCAGAGCGCCAGGGCGAACATGCCATCGAGACGGTGCAGCGCGTTGGCGTCGGTGGCGAGCAGGTGCAGGAGGGTCTCGGTGTCGCTGTGGTCGGTGCGAAATCGATGGGCGGGGAGCGTCGCGCGGATCACGCGGTGGTTGTAGATGCAGCCGTTGAAGACGATGGCGAACGCGGCATCACTTAGCGGGACATTCGCCAGGGCGCTGGCGGGGAGATTGGCCGTGGGGCGGGCGTGCGCGAGGGCGGCGCGGGCGGTGGCGGGGTCCGCGTGCGTGGAGGATTCAGCGCTCGGGGCGAGCATCGGCTGAGCGCCGCCCTGCGGATCGATGACGCTGAGTCGGCGATGCACGAACGCGACCTCGACGAGGTGGCCTGTCGGCGCGATGGTGCGGGCGCGGAATCGGCCCTGTGCGTCGGGGCCGCGATGGAGAATGGCGCGATCGAGGGTGTCGAGCCAGGAGTCGGGGATGGACCAGGGACCACTCGCCAGGTCGCTCAACGCATCGCGGGAGGCGAGAGGCGTGGCGGAAACGCGATAGATGCCCGCGATGCCGCACATGGGGCGTCAACTCCGTGGGGCATTGGTGGACGCGGGGCTTCGCGGCGCTGGCGAGCCGGGCGGAGCGGGCGTTGGGCGCGGCGGATTGTTGTGGCCGCGCGCGGCCTTCATCGCCTCCCACTGCTCGAAGGTGGTTCGCTCGGAGCGGAGGAGCCACAGCGTGTGCAGGATTCGCGTGACGATGACGGCGAGAAGGAAGCCCAGGAACGCAGAGACTTCACGAGCGAGGCCCTCGTGCATCAGAAGCCACTGGGTGTACATGGCGATGCCGTAGAACAGCGGGCTGAGGCACAGGCGCTGGAGCTGGATGATCGTCGCGTCCTTGATGAACGAGACGGGCGGCGGCGCGGCGTCGATGACGCGGTCGGCCTTGTCGACAAGTTTGCGGGTGCGCTGCCAGCGCTGGGGCCAGTGATTGGCCAGCCAGTGCAGGCCCACGGCGATCACCAGATCGATGATCCAGTCGCTGACGAGAGTGATGATGAGGATGGTGATCTTGTGTTCGTTGGTAACGCCAACGTAGCGGGAGAGGTGCAGCGGGATAGCGGTCAGCGTGATCGCCGCCATGCTTGCGATAAAGATGTTGACGTTGATGTTGACGATCCGTCTGGCGTATTGGTTGGCGAGCCAACGGATCATGGGCGGTTCCACGCGGGGGGGGTCCGGATGCTAGCCGAGCGCCAAGGGGCAAAGGCGGTCAATCCCCGGGCGATTCGGGGCGATCGCCACCTTTGGGGGCGGTCCCGGTCGGGGGCAACAGGCGAACACGGGCGATGCTGACGGCGCGAGGATTGATGTCGAAGCCGACGGCGTGACGCCGGGCGTTCTGGGCGGCGACGAGCGTTGTGCCGCTGCCGAGGACCGGGTCCAGGACGGTGCCCGCGGGTGGGCAGAAGGCGCTGATGAGCAGTTCGAGCAGGGCAAGGGGCTTCTGGGTCGGGTAGCCGGTGCGCTCGCGGGCCATGTTGTTCAGCGCGGGGATGTCGAGGACATCGGTGGCCTTCTTGGTCAATCCGGCGAGGCGACGGCTGGTGGCGGGGACGCGCGGCGGCACGAAGTGCGCGCGGCGAGGATCGAGGCAGTACACGATGATGTCGTCGTGCTTGCGGGCGAAGCAGCGGGGCGAGGAGCCGCCCAGGCCGTAGGTCCAGATGAGATGGTTGACGAAGCGGTCGGGGCCGAGCAGATCGTCGAGCAGCAGGCGGACGTGGTGGCTGGTGCGCCAGTCGACGTGGATGGCGATGTTCGCACTGGGCTTCAGGGCCGGGAGCGTTGCGAACAGGCGGTCGCGCAGGAAGCGGACGAAGTCGGCGGTGGACCCGAAGCGGTCGGCGTACTGCGCGCGGGCGTTTCGGCCGGCGCGGGCGGCATTCGGCGGGGTGCGCTGGGTCTTGCCCGTGTTAAAGGGCGGGTCGGCGTAGAGAAAATCAATGCTCGCCGGGGCGAGCGACGGGGCAAGGTCGAGCCAGTCGCCCTGTTCGATGCGGACGCTCACGCCTGCGGCTCGGGGAGCGTGGCGAGCATGTCGCACAGGCGCGGGAGCGTCGGGCTCTCCGCGTCGCGGACGTATGCGCCGCTGGTGGCGGTGCCGACGGCCAGGCATTCTTCGAGCGGGAGGCCAGCGGCCTGCGCGAGGGCGAAGCCCGCGTTGAAGTGGTCGCCCGCGCCGGTGCTCAGGCGGGGCTTGGCGACCATGGGGCCGTCGAACCAGATGCCACGGCTCATGCTGTCGCTCGCGCCCGCGCCGCTGCGCGGGTGGATCACGACGCAACTCAGGCCCGTCACGCCGCGGAGGATCTCGGCGGCGGCGGCGACCTCCGGGCCGGTCGGGCTCGAGGGGTGCTTGCACGAGGCGAACGCGCCGCTGGACAGGGCTTTATCCAAGCGGACGGCTTCGGAGAGGTTCAGGCCCAGGGTCACGTCGGCGTGAGCCTCGAGATTCTTGAGCGTTGCGATGGCGCTGCGGATGTCGGGGTCGGTGCGCTTCGCAGGATCGGCCAGATCGATGAAGACGCGTCGGCGGATCACGGGCATTTCGCCCGGAATGTGCAGGACGGGGAGTTTGGGGAGCACGTCGTCGCAGAGGCCCTGCCAAATGCCCTGCACGCCGCCCATCATGGTCCAGTTGACGATGCCGATGAGCCGCTGCTGGGCGAAGAGATCGATGAGAGCGGGAAGGCCGAAGATGGACTTGAGCGAGGCCCAGGTGATGCCCTGGAGGTTGCCGGGCTTGCCCAGCATGAGTTTGCCGTCGTCGAACTCGAGCGCGTCGGTGAAGGCGGGGGCGCTGACGGGGTAGACCTTGGTGCATCGACGGGCGAAGGGCTCGTAGATGGGATGGAGGGTGCGTTCATCGCCCGGTCGACCGACGCCGCCGATGTATGTGACGGGGAGGCTGAGGCTGCCCAGAGCGCCGGCCATAAGCGGGCCGTTGCCGCCGAAGCGTTCCTCGTGGACGACCAGTTCCATGTTGGCGCTGAGGCCGGCGGCGTCGGCGACTCGGCGGGCCAGAGCGTCGATGGTGGGGATGGGGACGAAGTCGCTCGGGGCCATGCTGGCGCGGGCGTCGACCACTCGGATGATGGCGTCGATGAAGCCGTCGAACCCGACAAGAGCGTTGATGGACGTGAGTCTTCCGGCTGCGGACATGCTCGAAAGGCGATCCGCGGCGGTGGAGGCGATTTCGCTTCGGCTTCTGCTCATGGGCCAAGCGTTCGCCGACGAGCGGCGGATATCCAGTCCCGGGCGGGCGCCGCGGGCGTCGTGCGCGATCGCTCAGACCTTCCAGTACCAGCCCTTGCGGGCGAGCGCCCAGAGAATCAGGAGCCAGATCAGGCAGTTGGCCAGCGCGTAGAGCAGCGAGGCGTTGATCGCGACGCCGCCGGCGAGTGGCATGGCGAGGTTCTCATAGAGCCAGACCTGCATCGAGGCGACGCGGTTGGGTGCTGCGTCTGTGGGCTGTGCAAAGCGGATCGCGCCGAGCACGCGGGCGAGCAGGCCCGAGCCCACGAAGAGGAGGATCGCGTTGAGGCCGCATATTTCCAGCGGGCGGGCGACGGGCCAGATGCGCCGGAGGTCGCAGATCAGCAGACAGAGCGTCAGCGCGACGATCGCGCACCCGGCGGTGAAGACGACGTAACTGGGTGTCCAGAGCGACTTGTTGATCGGCATGAACGTGTGCAGGATCAAGCCCACCAGGATGCTCAACACCCCGACGAGGCCGAGGGTCATGGCGGACTCACCCGTGAGCGGGCGCTGTGTGCGGATGAACAGGCCGGTCCAGTATCCGGCAAGGACCGTGACGACCGCGGGGAACGTCGAGAGCAGGCCCTCGGGGTCCGTGGGGTTGCCGGAGTACAGGTGGCGCTGGCCGAAGATGATCAGGTCAAGGAACCGTGGCCAGTTGTCGGCGTTGCCCAGGCCCGGGCGGAGCGCATCGGTGACGACCGCGGCGCCGGCGGGTGTGGGCGGCACAAACGGCACGGGGACCAGTACGAGCAAGGCCCAGTACGCCAGCAGGACCAAGGCGGCGACGAGCACCTGCCAGCGGACGCGAAGGGTGAGGACAACGGCGCACGCAAGGACATAGCAGAGCGCGATGCGTTGGAGCACGCCGGGCAGGCGGATGGTGGCGAAGCCGGAAGTGTCTCCTCGGAGCAGCGTGTTGAGCACTGGGGAGGCGATGGCGAGCAAAAGGCCCAGGGCGATGAGCGTTGTGCTTCGGCGGAAGATTCGTGGCCAGAGGCCCTGGCGATCGGCGGAGGTTCGCGGGGTGACTGCGCGGGCGAGGGAGAAGGCCATCGCCGCGCCGACGGCGAAGAGGAAGAAAGGGAAGATCAGGTCGGTGGGCGTGCAGCCGTGCCACTCGGCGTGGCGGAGCGGGGGGTAGACGTGCGACCAGGTGCCCGGGGTGTTGACCAGGACCATCGCGAGCATGGTCCCGCCTCGGAGCGCATCGAGGGCGAGAAGGCGGGGAGCGGACTGGCTGGGTGCTGGTGTGGTCATGTGGGTGCCGATGGGCGTGAGGCGTTGGTCGGGTCGTCGAAGGAACATGCTCGCGGGTGCTGGTGTCGGCAGTATGGTCCAAGCCGGGCGGCTTTGCCACGCCTCACGGGGGCGGGGCCTCGGGGGCGAAGGACCCGGCCAAGGCGCAGTGGCTCCCCCTTGAGAACGGGGATTTGGCGGATCAGTTGCGCGGATTCTCCTGATGGCCGACACCGCGGGGTGGCCTCGGCGGTATGCTTGCATCATGAGCCACACACACGCACACACCGACCATTCCACCCACACTGGCCACGCCGCCCATGCCGATGGCCACGACAAGAAGCACCCTCACACCTTCGGCGATGCGCACCACGCGATCGAACTGCTGAAGTTCGCCGACGGCACGCTGCACATGATGATGAAGAACTGGCCCGCGGACAAGCACTGCGCGATTCCGTTCCCGCATGACCAGAGCCTGATGTGGACCGTTGGCCACCTGGCGACGAGCGCCGACTGGTTCCACTGGCTGATGACCGGCGAGCCGGGCGTGTGTCCGAAGGATTGGGAGGCGCTCTTTGGCATGGGGAGCAAGCCCGGCCATGACCCGAAGATGTACCCGAAGTTCGAGGACGTGATGCGGGCGTATCAGGCCAGCGTGACGCGCATGACCGAGGCGCTCGGGCACCTGACCGACGAACAGATGCACCAGCCGGTCATGGGCGAGTCGCACGGGATGGCAAAGTCGCGGCTCGATGCGGCGCACCGCACGGCGTGGCACATCGGCTGGCACACGGGCCAACTGTCCACGACGCGTCGCGGGCTGGGCCTGGGCTCAGCTTTCGGCGCGTAAGGTCAACGCGGATCTTTCGGGCGATCTCGTCGAGTTCTGGTTCTCGTCATCGCGGTGCCGTCGCGCGGGCAAGGCGGTCGGCGATGGCGCGCCACACGGCGGTTTCGCCCGGCATTTCGCTGTGCGTGGGCGGCCGTTCGATGATGATCACGTCCGCGCTGACGCGGTCGGCCTGACGCATGGCCGAGTAGATCGCCTGCGCGTACTCCATCGCCCGCGCGGGCAGCCGGACCAGTTCGTGCGGCGGCGGGACATGCGTGACGATCCGATGCGTGAGGATCACCGCCCGGCCCGTGCCCGCGTCGATGAGATCCTCCAGCGCGTCGCAGCCCTCGACCTCATCGACCATGATGGTGCGTGTGCGCGGCGCGTAGTGGCTGGCCATGGTGCCCGGGCTGAGCATCGGTCGGTCGCTCGGCCCGGCCTCGTTGGCCTCCGCATGGTCGTGCGACCGATGCGCGTGCGTGCCCGGGCGCGTAGCGGGATCCGTCGCGTGGGCGAGCGCGACATCGTCAACCTGTTCGCCCAGAACGCGGGCGATTTCGTCGGCACCGATGATGCCGGGACGGAGGATGCGGGCGCGCATGCCGGGAATGACGGGAACGAGCAGAACGGTGCTCTCGATCCCCACGCCGCACTCGCCGCCGTCGATGGCCAGGACGTCTCGCGGGCTGAAGGTGTCGCGGACGTGCGCGACGCTGGTGGGCGAGACGTGGCCGGAGCGGTTGGCGCTGGGCCCGACAAGAGGCCCGCCGAAGAGCATCAGCAGCGCGGTGGCGACGGGGTGATTGGGCGCGCGCACGGCGACGGTCTTGCTGCCCGGTCCGCCAGTGACCTCATCGGGCACGGCGGGATCCTTGGGCAGGACCATGGTCAGGGGGCCGGGCCAGAACGCGCGGGCGAGGGCGTCGGCCTTCGGGGTCCAGCGGGAAACGACGCGCTGGGCCATGTCCGGGCCGCTGACATGGACGATGAGCGGGTTGTTGCTCGGGCGTCCCTTGAGGGCGAAGACCCGGCGCACGGCCTCAGCGCTCAGGGCGTCGGCACCAAGGCCGTAAACCGTCTCGGTGGGGAACGCGACGACGCCGCCCTCTCGAAGCCTGCGGGCGGCGGCGTGCAGGGCGGCGATATCGCCCCGGTCCGGACCCTGGTTGTGGCCCAAGTCGGTTTGGTCGTCGGCGTTCACGCGTTATTGTTGCCGGCAAGTTGAGCGGACGGATGCTGAATCCGCCGGGCCTGGCGTGGCGAAGGGACGAATTGCTCGACCGGGCGGGCGTGTCGGGCCGACACTCCTACCATGAGGCTGGCGGCACGGAACGCCGCGACCGGGTCCCTTGGTGCCGGGCACGCCCTGTGCCCCTCCCACCCCCACGCCGGGATCCGGAAACGACGCACGAATCTCGGAGAACGCGATGCGCACGCAGAGCAACGTCAGTGAATCACCCCTGAACCCGAACACCGCGAGCCCCGCGAAGATCGCCAAGGCCGCCCCACAGCACGGCCGCGCCCTGCTCCGCTCGGCGCGCACGCTGGCGCTGGCGAGCGTCTCGCTGGTTGCGTGCTCGTCGGTGCCGACGGCACTGGTCGGCGCGACGCTGGCGACGACGGTCTTTGCCCGCAGCGCACTGGCGCAGGCCCGCCCGGTCGATCCGTATGTTGCGGTCGTGACCACGGCGACGGCGCTCCGCGCGGGCGATGCGATGTTGTATTACCCCGTTGCGAACGTGGCGGTGAACACGATGCTCCGCGTCGACGGGGAGAGCGGCAACTGGCTGCGCGTGAGCTATCCCGCCGGGGGCCGGGCCTTGGTACGGCCAGATGAGTGCAGCCCCAACGTTGACAACACCGGCGTGCGGCTGACCAAGCCCAGCACGCTGCGGGCGCTGCACGCGGAGATCGGCGAGCGCGGCAGTTTCTTCCCGCTCCTGCAGGCCCCGCTGGCCTCCGGGACGGAGTTCAAGGTCATCGACACGCTCAAGGACGACGCGGGCAAGATCGCCGCGTACATCGTCGCGGTCCCCGGCGAGGCCCGGGCGTTTATCGCGGCGGGGAACACCCGCCGAGCGTCGGCGGAGGAGTCGGCACAGTTCATGGGAACGACGGCGTCCGCGGCGTCGCCCGGGACAATCCCGGCGACCACGCCAGCGACCGCGACAACACCTTCGACGTCCCCCGCGACGCAGCCCGCCACGCCCCCCACGACGCCGGGCGCTGCTCCGACGACGCCCGCGGGCAATGCGCCGGTTGAGATCGTCGTCCCCGCGACGGGCGATCGCACCGGGACTTCCGCCGGCACCCCCGCAGGCACACAGACGACCCCGGCCGTGGTACCCGCGACGCCGGGGGCACCAAACGACGCTCCCGCGGCACCTGCCGTCGCCCCCACGCCCCCCGCTCCGCCCGCCCCGCCCAAGCCCAATCCGATCGATGTGCTCGTGCAGCAGTACGACCGCGTTCGTCAGCAGCCGTTGATGGAGGCGGAACTGGACTCGGCCATCACAGAGTTCAAGAACTTCATGGGCACGCTGGGCGGCTCGCCGGGCGATGAGAATCTGCGGCGACGCCTCGGCAAGTTCGTCGAGGCGATGGAACTCCGCGTGCAGGTTCGCGATGCGCTTCGCAGCCGACACGAGACCAGCCGAACGCTCGACGGCCAGCAGCAGCGCATCGGCCAGCAACTGGTGGAGCTCAGCAACTCGCGCGTGTACGCGTACATCGGACGGCTGATTCCGTCGGTGGTGTACGACGGGCAGCGACTGCCCTTGATGTACCGCATCCAGAGCCCGGAGCCCGGCACGGGCCGGACGATCGGGTACCTCGTGCCCGATCCGAAACTGGACCTGCAGTCGAAACTCGGCGCGATCGTGGGCATTCAGGGCGAGAGCCGCTTTGAGGACTCGATGAACGCGATGATCGTGGTGCCGACGCGGGTGGATGTGGTGAACCTGCAGCCGGTGCGGAGTTCGACGCCCGGCGGCCCGGTGAACCCGGGCACGATCGAGACCATGCCCAGCACGCCCGTGCCGACACCCGAGGGTCAGCCTCGCGATTGATCAGGCCGGGGATGACGATTCGTAAAACACAACGGGCGGCGCACCAGGGTGCGCCGCCCGTTTCTGTTTTCAGCGATTCTCGGTCCGAGGACCGAGGAGAATTACTTGCAGCAACCACAGCCGCAGTTGCAGCCGTCGTCGCAGCAGGAGCCCGCACTGCAGCAGGAGCAGTCGTCGCAGGAGCAGGCATTGCCGGAGCAGCAGCAGCAGCAGCACTGCGTGGCGCAGCAGGCGCAGGAGCACGAGCAGGCGCAGCAGCCGCCGGCGTTCATGGACGAGGAGCCGGCGCCGGAGAACGAGAGCATGGCGGCGGTCATGAGGGCGATGAGCTTGATGGTCAACATGTGAAAGTCCTTCGAATCAGGCCCGGTGGTCGCACGCGATGTGCCTTGACCGGGCGGGTTTGGATGAGTGGAAAGGAAAATGGTCGGGTGAGTTCGGGCGCTCGCGTCGCCTGGCGGACCCGGGGACGCGAACGCGGGCTTCGGCGTGGACGGCGCGCGATGATCGCGCGTCGGCCATCGGACTCAACACGGCTCTTTAGATCACCCAAACAGACAACTGCGCCCGATCAGGCGGAGCGGGCGGGGGCAAGGCCCTCGCCAGGTTCGGCAAATTCGGAACCGTCGGCGGCGCGACCTCCATCACCACGCCCGTCGGCAGCAGCGATGGGGCGGGAAGATGATCCGCCAGTGTGAGGGTCTGCGAAGGCAGAACGGGCAGTTTCGACTCATCCACCGGCAGAAGGCCGCAAGTCTCGCACGAGGAACAGTCGGACCACGTCGTGCAGCAGCCGCCAGCGGGCGGTGCATCAGCGGGAGATGACGGGGGCACCGGCGCCGCGCAGCAGGAATCGGTCATCACAGGAACGGCGGTTGCTTGCGTGCCGGGCTCGCCGGGGCAGCAGCTCGTCGGCTCGTCGCACGCTCCATCGGCGGGCGATGAGCCGCACGAGGCCGTGGCCACGAAGGAGGCCGAGACGCTCGCCATGCATCGGCACCACTCGCCAGCCGCAAGGGGCTGAACGATCATGAGCATCGACATGAGCACGCGAAGAAACATGATCGGTCGTCGTCGTCGTAGGTCGGCAGCCTGGCTCGATGCGCAGGTGCGAGCTTCCCGTTTGAGTGTATCGTCCAATCGCCCGCGTACAACCTCCGCGGCAACGGCAAACCGAGCACTCCGTTCCACGGGTGTCGCGGGCCGGACGATGGCCGGACGCTTGCGGAGTTGCTTCTCGGACGGACGCGCGAAGCCGAGCGATTCCGATCTCCAAGGGCCAAGCCCGGGGGCCGGCCCTGCGGAGGGTGCTGAACTTCGCTGCTTTGGGATGCCGAGGGGGCGTTTTGAACGGCCATCGGCGGAAACTGGGGATCTAGGATTTGAACCTAGACTAACTGAGTCAGAGTCAGTCGTGCTACCGTTACACCAATCCCCAAGGCACAGCAACTGTATCGGCTTCCGGCGTCGAGTCCACTCCGAGGCCGGTGGTGACTTTTTGTCCTCAGACGGTGGTCAGGGCGTCGCGGGAGAGGCGGGCGGTGCGGGCTCGCTTGCTGGCGGCTGGACGGGCGGTTCCGGCGGTGCTGGCGGCACTGGCGCAGCGGGGTTCGTGGGCGACGCCGGGGCGGGTTCGGGGTCTGGCTCGGCGTACTTGTCCATGGACTCGACGAGGGACTGCTTGCGCTTGTCCATGTCCACGGAGGCGCTGGGCTTGGCCGCGGGGCGCTCGCAGCCGAGCAGCATGGGCAGCACCGGCACGGTCAGGAGGATGATCACAGCCGGGAGCGAGCGGGGCCAGAAGTGCCGGGCATTCGATGCGAGCGGGCTGGAGGCCGGGGTGCGCATCGGGCGGTCCATGAGCGGCGGGGTGGTGGTGTTGGGGAGCATGGCCAAGCGTACACGCCGGGGGCGTCGGCTGTAATCTGGGCGGATGAACCAGCAACTTCGCAGCGGGCGCTCTGATGCGCAGGTGGGTCGGATTCGTCGGTTGGGTGCCGCGATGGGCATCGGCGTGGTGATTCTCGGGCTTGCCGGCGCAGCGTTCGGCCGACAGGAGCCGCGGCTTGGCGCGTTGCTCGATGAGCATGTCGACTTCCTCATGCTCGACCAGCCCACGACCGCAAGCACGCGCGGCGACCTTCGATTCAACGACCAACTCCGCGATGAGAGCCCCTCGGCGTACATCGCTCGCGTGGCGATCTGGAGCGATCGGCTCGCACGCCTGGAGGCGCTGAGCGCAAGCGACGCGGCCAAGGCGTGGACAGAGGACGAACTGGTTTCGGCGGAGATCCTGATGCTGGAGCTGCGCGACAGCATCGCGTCGGCGCGGTTCTTTCAGGAGCAAGTGCCGATGGACGATCGCAGCGGCCCGGCGGTGTGGCTGCCGCAACTGGGCGAGCGTGTGCCGATGAGCACGCGCAGGCACCGGGAGGATTACGTGGCCCGGCTCGAGGCGATCCCGGGGCTTCTTCGTCAGCAGATGGAGCAGATGCGCGCGGGCCTGCGGGCAGGGCGCATGCCGCCCGGCGTGACGGTGACGCGGATCGCGCAGCAGGCGCGGGCGCAGGCCCGGGCGGAGATCACGCAGGATCCGACGGCGTCGGCGTTCTTCATGCCGATCGCGACGCTGGAAGCGGCGGACCCGCTGCGCGAGCGGGCGAAGAAGGCGATCGCGGGCGGGATTGTCCCGGCGTTCGCGGAACTCGCCGATTTTCTCGAGACGACGTATGTGCCCGCGGCCCGCGCGACGATCGCGGCGGGGGCATCGATCGATGGCCCGGCGCTTTACGACCACATGCTCCGCGAGCACACGACCACGTCCATGACGGCGCAGCAGGTACACGACCTGGGACTGAGCGAGGTGGCTCGCATTCGCGCGGAGATGCTGAGCGTCATCGCGCGGACGGACTTTGCCGGGCGCGACACGCTCGCGGGCGACGCGTTGCTCGCGGCGTTTCTCTCGCACCTGCGGAGCGACCCGCGGTTTTACTACACCAGCGAACGCGACTTGCTCGACGCGTACCGCGTGATCGCCAAGCGCGCCGATCCGGAACTGGCCAAGCTCTTCGGGACGCTTCCCCGCAACCCCTACGGCATCCGCCCGATCCCGCGGTTTGCCAGCGAATCATCCCCCACCGCGTACTACTACCGCGGCTCGATCAAGGCGGGCGTGCCCGGGTACTTCATGGCCAATACGTTCGCGCTGGACCAGCGGCCAAAGTACGAGATGGTCGCGCTGACGCTGCACGAGGCCATGCCCGGGCACCACTTGCAACTGGCGCTGGCGGATGAACTCCAGGGCCAGCACCCGTACCGACAACTGGTCGGATTCACGGCGTTTATCGAGGGCTGGGCGTTGTACGCCGAGCGGCTCGGGCTGGAGATGGAAGCGCCGGTGCGGCGGTCAGCGGAACTGACCGGCGGCACGGGGATGTTCGCCGACCCGTACGACGACTTCGGACGACTGACGTACGAGATGTGGCGCGCGACTCGGCTGGTGGTGGACACGGGCATTCACGCGCTGGGCTGGAGCCGGGAGCGGGCGATCGAGTACATGCTCGCGAACACGGCGTTGTCGAAACTGAACGTCGAACGAGAGGTGGATCGCTACATCGCCTGGCCCGGGCAGGCGTGCGCGTACAAGATCGGCGAACTGAAGATCCGCGAACTGCGGGCCCGCGCTGAGGAGAAACTCGGCGAGCGGTTCGACCTGCGGGCGTTTCACGATCAGGTGCTCAGCGGCGGGTCGCTGCCGATGGATGTGCTCGAGCGCAGAATCGATCGGTGGATCGATCGGGGCCGAGCGGGCGCGAGCGGCGGTGCGGCCCGATGAGGGTCCGGCCGGCACGGTCGTCGCGGTCAGACCCGGCGAATAGGCGTGGCCTTGCCGTAGGGCGAGCGCGACGGGGCGGTTGTCGGGGACTGCTCGGGCGTGGCGGGTGCGGGCTGGGCCTGCACCGGGGCGGTCGCCGGCAGCGTGGCGGCGGTGAAGGCGTGGGTTATCGGAGCGAAGTAGCTGGTCGTGGCGGGCATCGCGGCGGCGCCGATGATCGCGCCGTTGGGCACCATCGCGGGCTCGGCCCGACGCTGGCGCAGGTTATCGATCCGCTGATCGAGCTTGCCCAGGATTGACTTGACCTGCTCGAATGTACGTTGTGAAGTCCCCATTGCCGATTGCTCCAGTGCTGTCCGGAGGTTTCATCGGCGGCTGATGGCGGGATCTTGTCGGCATGAGGCGCGGAATGTGAACGGGTGCCGCGTGTCGTGCGGGTTGTAGCGGCTGGGCGGGTCAGTCCGCTCGGCGCGGGCCGGCGAAGCGGGTGCGCAGCCCACGCCGGCGCTGCTTTGGTCGCGATAACCCCGGGCGCGGTCCAAAAAAGCCGCCGCGGATGCACAGGGCATCCGCGGCGGGGGAGAGGCATTCATCACTCGCCCGAAGTCGGGCGAGGTCATGTCTGCGGTCGATCGCGATCAGGCGCGACGACGACGGCCGGCGACCAGAGCGCCGAGGCCGACCAGGGCGGCGGCGCCCGGGGTGGGGATCACGAAGCGGTTGAAGGCGACATAGTCAACCTCGCCCGAGGCGGGGGTGGTGCCACCGAACTCGCCGTTGCCGAAGCCCGGGTTGCCGTTGGCCTGGAGGCCGGGGCTGGCGGGCATCGACTCGTTGGAGTTGTAGCCGCCGTCCGAGGCATAGGCGGCGAAGAAGTCGACCTGGCTGGGGTTGCCGAGGAGGGCGAGCGGGATCGTGATGTTCTGGGAACCGTTGAAGATCTCGAACTGGAGGTGGCCGTCGGTGCTGCCAGCATTGAGCTGGAAGAGAACCGAGCCGAAGTTCGCGACGATCAGACCGAAGTCCGGAGCGCCCATGCCCGTGGGGAAGTTGTCGTTGATGTCGCGGGTGAGGTTCGAGATCACGCGACGGCCGCCGTCGGCGTTGTCGTTCATGTCGGCGTCCGTGAAGCCACCCGAGCGGGTGTCCAGGAAGATGCCGACGAGGTCATTCAGGGCACCGCCGGCCGTGAACGAGATCACGAGGTCGCTGCCGACAACGTCCATCGAGATCGATCCAGCACCCAGAGCGCCGCCGAAGCCGGAACCGGCACCGTTGGCGAACACCGCGGGCGACGCGCCCTCGTTGAGCGTCAGGGCGGGGGCAGCCAGAGCGCTGCTGGCAAGACCAGCGACAGCCAAAACAGACAGAATCTTCTTCATTTCTCTCTCCTCACAGATCAACATGCCGGCTCTTGGCTCGACACAACGACGCGTCGGGACCCGAGCCTTCAGCAACTGGACAGGGCGTTCAACGCTTTCGCGCAGCGACCCTGACTCGAGACAAACATACCACCACAATTCGCCGCGTCAATGCCTGTCGACAGGTCTGCACAGAAATCATCCGTGCGAAACCTTGATTGTTGATGCCTAGGCAGACATAGAGTCACCCAAAGGAGGGGATCGTGACGCGGAAGTCCTCGCGCAAGTCCATGAAATCCAATCACTTCCCATCCGTCGACGTTCCTCGGCTCGGCAGACCCGGGATGGCGTCTGCACCTGTCGGCAACTGAATACTGGACTCGCCAAAGTCATTGCCGACGGGCTCGGCCTTGCCGCCGAGGTGCTGGGCGAGGAACGCCTCGGCCAGCGCGTAGAACGCCAGGCGGTTCTCCGGGCGGACGAAGCCGTGGCCCTCATCGGGGAACAGGGCGTATGTCACCGGGAGGTTCTTGCGCTGCATGGCCTCGATGATCTGGTCGCTCTCGCTCTGCTTGACGCGCGGGTCGTTGGCGCCCTGGGCCACGAGCAGCGGGCGCTGGATCTGATCGACCTTCGACAGCGGGCTGCGCGACTCCAGGAACGCTCGGCCCTCGGGCGTGCTGTTGTCCCCCACTCGCGCACGCAGCGTGTTCAGCGCGCTGGCCCAGTACGGCGGGATGGTGTTGAGCAGCGTGACCAGGTTCGACGGGCCGACGACGGCGACATGGGCGGCGAATACGTCGGGGGTGAAGGTTGCGCCGACGAGCGCGGCGTATCCACCGTACGACCCGCCGTAGATCGCGACCTTGTCCTTGATGGCGATGTTGTTGCTCACGGCCCAGTTGACGGCGTCGAGGAGGTCGTCGTGCATTCTGGCGGCCCACTCGCGGTTGCCGGCGTTGAGGAACGCCTTGCCGAAGCCGGTCGAGCCGCGGAAGTTGACACTGAGGACGGCGTATCCGCGATTGGCGAGCCACTGGTGCTCGCTGTTGAGGCCCCAGGAGTCGCGGGCCCAGGGGCCGCCGTGGACGTTGAGGACCATGGGCACGGGCGCGGCGGGGCGGGCGTCGCCGTCGGGATCGGAGCCGGGCGGGAGGGTGAGGAACGCCGTGAGATCGAGCCCGTCGCGGGACTTGATGATCACGGGGTGCATGCGCTGCAGGGGCGAGTTGGCCATCGCGCGGTTTGCGTTGAAGAGGAACGTGGCCCTGCCGGCGGCGCGGTCGAAGAGGAAGAAGCGAGCGGGGCCGTCGTCGAGGAGGAACGCGACGGTCCAGACCTTGTCGTCGAGGCTGCGGGAGGTGATGGAGATGTCGCCGTCGCTGACGGCCCGGAGCGTGTCGAGCGCGGGCTGGATCGACGGGTCGAGCACCTGCCACTGCGTGCGAAGGTGGTTGAACGCGACGGCCTGGAGTCGGCCCGTGGCGGGGTCGAAGAGCGATGCGCCCGCGTCGGCCTTGGCGTTCTGCGCGAGCACGCGCGAGAAGCCCGTGTCGAGGTTCACCTCGACCACGCTGGCGGTGTCGCGATCCCGGCTGTCGGTCATGTACAAGCGCTGGCCCGAGCGGTCGAACGCGATCGCCGCGGTGGTCGATGCGTCGCTGAGCGAGACGTCGATCCACGGCTTCCAGTCGGCGTAGCCCTGCGGGCCGCGCTCGCCCTGCGGGCGGAGGATCGTCCGGCCCGCGTCGTCCCGCGGCCGACCCGCCAGGCGGACGTTGAAGTCGTCATCGGTCACAAAGTCGCTGAAGTTCGGGTTCTGCTGCACAAGCGTGCGATCGGCGCTGAGCAGATCCACGCGGTAGAGGTCGTGGAAGCGCGGGTCGCGGCTGTTGAGCGCGATGATCGCCTGCGTGGGGAACTTCGGGCTCAGGTGCTGGATGCGGGCGGTCGGGCGGAGGGCCTTGCCGCTGGGGAGCATGATGGGCCTGCCGTCGGGCCCGGCGATGGAGTCGATCGGGGTGAGGTTGCGGGGCGTGCTTGTGGCCAGGTCCACGACGAAGATGCGGAAGTTCTCGTCACCGGCGTCGTCCTGCGGGAAGAGGATGTGCTGGCTGGTGAACGCCCACTGGAACGATCGCAGGCCGCGGACGGGCTCGCGTGTGAGCGGGCGTGCCTGATCGGGTCGGCCGACGGGCGCGACGAAGATGTTCATCACGCCGTCCAGCGGCGCGAGGAAAGCCACGTTCGCACCGTCCGGGCTGATGCGGGGCGAGGCACGATCGGGGTTGCCGAAGAGCACGCTGCGGCTGATGAGCCCGGCGGGGGTCGTGGCCTTCGGGGCGCGCCCGGCGGAGTCCGTCGAGGCGGCGCAGCCGAGGGCGAGGCACGCGAGGGCCAGGCCGACGCTGACGAGCAGGACGCTGATGTTCATTCGAGGCTCCGGGAGTGCGGGGGGGAGGGAGGCGTTACCAGTTGAGCGGATGCGTGAAGGCGTGAGCCAGATCGCCGACGACGGCGCTGAGGCGCAGGGCCGGGTCGGTCAGAACACCCGAGTCGTTGAGGCTGCCGATGGGCGTGACGGGCACGCCCGCCTCGGCACCCATGGCCAGAACGCGGGGCACGCGGTCGGGGTCGACCTCGAGCACGTAGCACGAGGGCGACTCGCTGAATGCGGCGACGATCGGGTCGGCGTGGACCATGGACAGGCGCAGATCCGCCCCGATCGGCCCGGCGGGGGGCGTGTTGAGCCCCAGGCCCGGATGGGCGAACGCGCCGATGAGCATCTCGCTGACGGCGCAGAGAAGGCCGCCGTCGGAGACGTCGTGCGTGCTGCGGACGTGGCCCGCGCCGATGAGCGACGCGACAAAGCGGGCCGCGGCGGGGCCGGCGTGAAGGTTTGTGCCCGGGACGAGGTTGGAGGCGCTGTGCGGGAATGTCGGGGTGGGCAGGCCGAAGAGTTGCTGGTAGCGCGAGCCACCCATGGTGCTCTGGATGTGGCCGACGAGCAGAAGGGCGTTGCCCGGGGCCTTTGCGTCGCTGGTGACGCAGCGGTTGATGTCCGGCACGATGGCGATGCCCGAAATGAGCAGTGTGGGCGGGATCTCTATAACGCGCTCGACGCCAGTGGCGGGGTCGGTGTACTTGAGCTGGTTGTTGAGCGAGTCCTTGCCGCTGACGAACGGCGTGCGATAGGCCTTGGCGGCGTCGTAGCAGCCGACGCTGGCGCGAAGGAGCGAGCCGAGGTTTTCGCCCTTTGCGCAACTGGGCCAGCAGAAGTTATCGAGGATCGCGATGCGCGACGGGTCAGCACCGACGCAGACGAGGTTGCGCACGCACTCATCGACCGCGGCGAGTGCCATGAGGTACGGATCTCCGCCGAGCAGCGGGTCGCCGACTGGTGTTTGCAGTCCATTGGCGATGGCCAGGCCGCGTCCGGTTCCCGGAACGGGCTCGATGACGCTCGCGTCGGCCGGGCCACGGGAGCGAGGGCCCACCAGGGGCTTGACGATGGTCGCGCCCTGAACCTCGTGGTCGTACTGGCGGATGATGAACTGCTTGCTGGCGATATCCGGGTGCGAGAGCAGCGAGCGGAGGGCATCCTTGATGTGCGGCTGCGCGGCTCCGGTGAACGCACGCGGGGCCTGCTGCGTCCACGTCGCCTCACGCGTGGGCATGGGGATGCCGTCGTGCAGCAGCGCCATGCTCAAGCGGCCGACCTCGCGACCATGGAAGTTCAGGATCAGGTCCGCGTCGGGCGTGCCGAAGTGGCCCAGATCAGCGATCTCGACGCCTTCCTGCTGGCAGATGGCGGTGAGTTTGGCGACGTTTTCCATCGGCACGGCGAGGACCATGCGTTCCTGCGCTTCGCTGATCCAGATCTCGGTGTACGCAAGCCCGGGGTACTTCAGCGGCGCTCGCTCGAGGTGCACCTCGGCACCGAGTTGCGAGCCCATCTCGCCGACAGCCGAGGAGAAGCCGCCCGCGCCGCAGTCGGTCATGGCGGTGTACAGGCAGCCATCGGCGTGATCGCGGGCGCGGAGGATCGCGTCGAGGACCTGCTTCTCGGTGATGGCGTTGCCGATCTGCACGGCGTGGGCGAACTCATCGCTGGCGGTTTGCTCGAGTTCGGCGCTGGAGAAGGTCGCACCGTGGATGCCGTCGCGCCCCGTTCGCCCGCCGACGGCGATGATGCGGTCGCCCGGGCGGGCTGCGCCCTTGACCTTGTCGCGCGGAATCACGCCGATGCAGCCGCAGAAGACCAGCGGGTTGCCGACGTAGCGGTCGTCGAAGGCGACGGCGCCGTTGACGGTGGGGATGCCCATGCGGTTGCCGTAATCGCGGACGCCGGCGACGACCTGCGTGAGGACGCGGCGGGGGTGGAGCGTGCCGGGGGGCAGGGGCTGCTGAGCGACGTTCGCGCTGGCGGGGCTCGTGTCAGTGTCGGTGTCGCTGCGGAAGTGATCGGGAAAGGCGACGCAGAAGATGTCGGTATTGGCGATGGGCTTTGCGCCCAGGCCCGTGCCGATGACATCGCGGATGCAGCCGCCCGCACCGGTGGCGGCCCCGCCGTAGGGCTCGATGGCGGAGGGGTGGTTGTGCGTTTCGACCTTCACGCAGACGCCGACGTTGTCGTCGAAGGCGATGACGCCGGAGTTGTCCTTGAAGACGCTCAGGGTCCAGTCGACGCCATCGGCGATGAGTTCGAACGTCGCCGCGGCGACGGTGCTCTTGAGCATGTTGGCGATGGTGATCGAGCCGTCGGCGTGGATGGTCGTGCCGGGGCGATTGGCCCAGTCGATCAGGCGGCGCGATGAGCCCTGCGCGGGCAGGAGCGTGTCGCGGTACGTGACGGTGCTCTTGAGCGTCTTGTGCACGCAGTGCTCGCTCCAGGTCTGGGCGAGGGTTTCCAGTTCGATGTCCCGCGGTTCGCGGTTGATCGAGCGGTAGTGGGCCTGCACGGCGCGCATCTCGTCGAGCGAGAGGAACAGGTGCGCCTCGCGAGAGAGCCGCGTGAGTTGATCATCGCTGAGGGCGATGATCGGGATCGAGCGGACCTGGTGCTCGTGCGACGTGCCGCGGGGGAAACTCGCGGGCGTGTAGGGCGTGTCGGTCACGCGATGGATCACGGGGTTGGCCAGCAGCGACTGGGCGAGTCTGCGTGCCTGCGGCGCGTCGAGCCCGGCGATGTCGTAGCGCCAGCCGCTGGCGACCTCCGCGTCGACACCCGTCAGTTCGCGGATGGCCAGCGCGACGGACTGCGCGACGGGGTCCATGACGCCGGGGAGCGGATGAACCTCCACCACGCGCTCGCCCGGCAGCGGCGGCTGGGCCCCCACGGCGGCCCGCTCGGTGATCGGATCGGCGAGCAGTTCGCGTGCGATGGTGTCCAGATGCGTCTGCGAAAGCGGGGCGGAGACGAGGTACACGTGCGTGGCGCGGACGCTGGCGGGGGCGAGCCCGATGGCGGCCGCGTCGCGTGCGACGCTCTGGCCGATGGGGTCGCGCTGGCCCGGGGCGGGCGTGACCTCGAAGCGGTGAACGGGGGCGGCGTTCGGGTTCTCGACGGTGGTCGCTGGGGGCATTGGCGAGTTTATGCCCCGGGGCATGCGAACCGCCAAGGCCGCGAGACGATTCAGTCTGGAGACGGGAACGCGAACTCGACGATCATGCCGAGAAGCCAACAGAGCACGGCGTAGACGAATGCTTCGCGCAGCTCCATATCCAGGAGCTTCGTGAGCAGAACGAGATAGACGATCAGCGTGGCGATCAGCGCCAAGATGATCGAGCCGGAGGCGGTCGCCAGAATGAACGTAGCGATCGTCGATGAATGAACCGCGGCGAGGCGAAGGATGGTCAGCCGCCACGGGGCGTCGAATCCGATCCACAGGAGGCAGCAGAGGAAGTACCCGACGGTCCCGAGGACGATGCTGATCAGTCGGGAGGCGAAGACGATCGCCAGCGCCTCACCACCATTGTAGTAACCGACGAAACTCATCCAGATCGCCGAGGCGATCAGTGTGATCGCGGCGGGGACGAGGTAAGCCATTCGAGTTGTTGTCACTCGCGCGCGATCGCGGAGATACTCGCGGACGGCGCCTCGAGTGACGCTCTGGCCGCATTCCGGGCACATCGCGATCCGTGTGCCCGCGAGCGAGTAGCCGCAGGCAGGACACTTGGATACGCCGGGGTCACCGTCGGGAAGCATGAGAATCCGACCGCGGCGATCCGCTGTGGCGTCGGCGGGTGGCGGTTCGAGCGCGACCGAGGCGCGAACCTCCCGCTGTGCAGCGAGGGGAGTCGCTGGCTCGGCACAGGCCTTGCACATGTACCGTCCGTTCGCGTCCTTGAGGCGCGGGCGGTCGGAGCAGTCGTCGCCGCAACGGATGCAGATTTTCGCCCCCGGCTGACTCATGAGCGAAAGCGTACCGCGGCCCGGGCGATTACGCAACGATGATCTGAGATTTCACGGTTCGTTGCGTTCAGCGTCGGCGACGGCGAGTCGCAAAGAGGCCAGCCAGGCCCAGCACCATCGCGGCGGAGGGCGTGGGAATCAGTCGGACGTCGGCGATGTTGAACTGGTACGTCACGCTCGTGTTGGCCAGCGATGCGGGCAGGGGCAGGATGCCGATCTGCAGACGACCCACGCTGGAGAGCACGGTGTTGAAGAACGCGGGGTTCGGCGCGCCCTCGTTGACCCAGTTCGACTGGCTGTACACCAGAGGAATGGTGATTGTCGTCCAGACGCCCGAGGGAACCGCGGGCAGGGGTGAGGCGATGGTGCCTGTCGTCCCGGCAGGGTTGGTCGTGGAGCGGGCGATGCGCAGGAACAGCGGCAGATCCACGCCGGTATTCTGGAAGACGCTGAACGAAACCGCCGTCGCGCCGCCGGCGATCCAGTTGCCAAAGAACTGTCCGTTGCTGGACGGCCCGCCGGAGAAGTTGTCCTCGGCCCGCAGGAGCGTGATCTGCGAGCCGGCGGGATTGTCGACGAAGTTCATGGACGTGCCGATGAACGGTGCGTTGCCCGGGCCGGCGTTGGCCTGCCAGTTCGGCGACAGCAACCCGTCGGCACGTCGCCAGTTGGCGGGGCCGGTCGAGAATGTCTCAACGCTGGGGATGATCGCGGCACCAGCGGACGCGCTCAGAACACCGGCCGCGAGGACCGGAAGGCACGAACGAACCATGAGCATGGGGATCTCCTTCTTCCCGTGAATTTCGAGGCGGTGAGGCGGAGAATTCTACCACGCGGTTCGCGTGAGGCAAGAACCCGTGCGATTTTGCGAGAATCTGGGCAATCTGCGCGCAAGGCAGCTTCGGCACGGCCGCAACGGATGTTGCGGCGTCGCGGGGTGTGCGCCGCGGGGTGTGCGCCGGAGCAGAGGTCGGCGGTCGGGGGGCTTACGCCGAGAACTTGGCGGCTTCGTCGGCGGTCAGTCGGCGGGCCTTGGTGATGGTGATGGTCTCGGTTGGGACGTCCTGAGCGCCGGTGCGGACGGCGCGGATGGCGTCGACGACGTCCATACCCGCGACGACCTTGCCGAAGACCGCGTACGCCGCGCCGTCGTTGGGCTGGTCGAGGAAGTCGTTGTCGACGACGTTGATGAAGAACTGGCAGGTGGCGCTGTCGGCGACGCGTGTGCGTGCCATGCTGACCGAGCCGCGGACGTTCTTCAGGCCGTTCTTCCACTCGTTCTTGATCGGGGCGCGGGTGGGCTTCTGCCGCATGTCGCTGGTGAAGCCGCCGCCCTGAATCATGAAGTGGGCGATGACGCGATGGAAAATCGTGCCGTCGTACTGCCCGTCGTCGACGTACTGAAGGAAGTTCGCAACCGACAGCGGGGCCTTGGCCTGGTCGAGCGTGAGGACGATGTCGCCCTTGGTCGTCTGCATGAGCACGTGCATGATGCGGATCCTGTGGAGTGGTGACTGTGCCGCCAGCGAGGGCGGCGGGAAGGGTCCGATGATAGATCGGCGATGAGACGGGCACGAACGAAAAACGGGCGGCCCGCGATGGGCCGCCCGTGGCGTGTTCGAGTCAGGCTTCCCGGCCTGGCCGCGGGCCGATCGGGATCACTGACCGGCGGGCTTGCCAGGGGCCGCCGGAGCAGTCGGGGCGGCGGGAGTCGCCGGGCCGAGAAGAAGCACTGGGTTCGTATCGCGAATCGCGAAGTGGCTCGATCGAAGTGATGTCGGCGGGGCGCGGGGGACCAAGACCGGTATTGGGCGGTCGTCGTCGCCTCACGGCGTGGCGACAACCATCGGGAGGAGTCTGATTGCCCCATGCTCCCCGCCGAGCGGGTTGATCGAAACCCCGGGAGCGCGGACCATCTCGCGGAACGCGTCGTTCGCGAACATGTTCGGCGATGCGAGCGTCGTGGAGTACACCGCGTAGTACATGTCAGGGTCGAGAACCACCGAGCGGGTCTCGATCGGTCCGGTGGGCCGGCCGTCCTTGAAGAACTGCACGTGCATTCGTGAGGCCGCCGGGGACGGGCTATAGGAACCCACGATCGCCATGACGGAGAGCGGCTCACCTTTTTTGGCGCGATAGAGGAGGTCGCCGGCGAGGAAGCCACGCGCGGCGACGGCCGAGCGTAGATCGAGATCGAGCCAGCCGTCGAGAGTCGCCGGCTCCCCTGCCCCGGGTACGGGCGTGCCCTCGAGCACCCAGCGGCGGACCGGCTCGGGCGTCCCCTCGCCGACGTGCAGAAGGCGCTCGGCGTCGCCGTATCCAAACCGACGAAGAAGGTCGAGTTGCTTCGGTGACGCGACGTCGAAGCGGTGCCCGGCGTCCTCCATGCGCGATCGGTACGACTGGGCACCGGTGGCGCTGCTCGTCCAGATCCAACCGCGATAAGACGATAGCGTCAGCGGGGTGACGCCCGCGTTGACCAACGTCTTTAGGCGGGCCTCGGGATCAAATTCGGTCGGTGAACGGAACTTGGTCCAATCGGGATCACTCGTGACAAACCGTTGGTAGAACGAGACTGCGGACCGGTTCTTCATCCCCTCGTCCTTAAACCGGACGACATAACGCCCCGCGCCAGGTGAGATGTAGGCCAGACGCGGGACCTCGTGGAGGTCTATGCCGGCCGTCAAGACGTCCCCCGGCGCATATGGCCGGAAGATCCGCGGAAAGCTCGAGGGGTGGAACCATGTCCCCACGATGTCCCGCTGGTACGACGTAAATGCGGCGCATTGGACCCAACAGCGTGCGATGCCGCCGGGTAGCTCGGCGCTCCCAGCGTCGGCCTTGCCCTGCTCGTCGGCAAACATCGCGGCGACCAGCGTGTTGCCCCAGAGGCGATCATCGACACCACGGGATCGCTGCAAGTAGGGCCCGAAGGCCTCGCGCGCGACCTTAGGCACGGCGCCTTCGGCGATAGCGCTCGGGGGCACCGAGGGGGCAGCGGCCTTCCGCGCGGCGGGAGCTGTTGGAGGCACGGGGGGTGTCGGGGCGGCGGGAGCCTTCGGAGCAGACGGCGGCGTCGGGGCGGCGGGCGTCGCCGGCGTCGCCGGCGTCGCGAACTTCGCGGCCTCATCGGGCGTGAGGATCTTCACGCCCGTGATGGTGATCGGCGTCGCGGGGACGTTTGCGTGCGGTCCGGTGCGGGTCGTGGGCACGGCGACGATTTTGTCGGCGACGTCCATCCCGCTGACGACGCGGCCGAAGACCGCGTACGCCGCGCCGTCTCGCGGCATGTCGAGCGCCGCGTTGTCAACGACGTTGATGAAGAACTGGCTCGTGGCGCTGTCGATGACGCTGGTCCGCGCCATCGCGAGCGTGCCACGGCTGTTCTTCAGGCCGTTCTTCCACTCGTTTTTGATCGGCGGGCGGGTGGGCTTCTGCGTCATGTCGCTGGTGAAACCGCCACCCTGAACCATGAAGCCGGGGATCACGCGGTGGAACACAGTCCCGTCGTAGTGGCCGCTCCTGGCGTACTCGACGAAGTTGTCGACGCTCAGCGGGGCCTTCTCGCGGTTGAGTTCCAGAACGATGTCGCCCATGCTCGTGGACATGGTCGCGTAGATCATCTTGTCCGTCGCCGGGGCCTTGGGGGCCTCGGCGGGGGTGGTCGGTGCGGCGGGAGCAGTCGCGGGCTTGTCGGCCTGCGCGATGGCGACCCCGCTCAGGCTCAGTGCGCTGAGCAACGCGACGACGGCGGACGTGGAAACGGACGTGCGAGCGGTCTGCCTACTCATGTCGTGACTCCTCGATGGGTGCTGGTGAAGTCCCAAGAGTACGGCTTGCGCCGGGGTCGGGTGACTTCGCACGGACACCCCGGCGGGATGCACCGCCCCGAAAGCACGCCGACTGCCCGCGATCCCCCACTATCCTCCGAACACGCTCTGGTGCGGGATTCTGATCCCGGCACCTGTGCGGGGCAGGCCGTGCCCCGCTGCCAGTCCCTGCTGGCCCATCTCTTCTGGCCCGATCCCTTCGGCCCGTGTCCAGACGCCGACGAACCCGGAGACCTGACCATGAACCCTGTCTATCTGTTCTTTGCCATGCTCTCGGGCGCGTGCCTGCCTCTGCAGGCGGGAATGAACGCGAAGGTCCGCGAGGGCTTCGGCCACGGGGTGCTCGCGACGGTGGTGAACTTCGTCGTGGGGCTGCTGGCGCTGCTGGTGCTCTCGGCGGTGCTGATCGGCGCTGGGCAGGCGACTGCGCCGACGATGGAGAAGGCCCGCGGCATGCCTTGGTGGGCCTGGATCGGTGGCCTGCTGGGCGCGTGGATGGTCGCGACGGCCGCGATGCTCGCCCCGAAGATGGGCGTCACGCTGCTGTTTGCCTCGATCGTGTTGGGCCAGTTGATCGTCTCGATCGCCGCGGACCACTGGGGCTGGGTCGGGCTGAGCGTCAAGGAGATCTCCACGCCCCGCGTGGTCGGCGTACTGCTGGTGGCGCTGGGCGTGGGGCTCGTGGCGTACGGCACCAAGTGATCGCACCATCCGCCGCCGGCACGCCACCGCGACGCGCCGGCGCGGTATATCAAGCATCTCGGCAGGATCCGCCGACAACAAAGGAGAAGCAGGATGAAGACACACACTCTCGTTCGCACGGGCCTGATGAGCATCGCGATTCTCGGAGCATTCGCCGTCGGCCTGAACGCCGCGCCGTCGCGCGAGAAGCCGCCGGCCAAGCCCGCGACGCCGGCGGAAGCGCCCGCGAAGCCCCGGCTCGGCGGGAGCGCCGCGGACCTGTACGAACGCGGCGTATCGCTCGCCAAAGCCGGCAAGTTCGCCGAGGCACTGGCGGTGTTCGAGGAGGCCGACAAGGCCCAGCCCAACGACGCGGACATCACGAACATGCGCGCGTTCACGATGCGCAAGACCGGAAAGGTCCGCGAGAGCCTCGACGTGTACGCCAAGGCGCTCAAGATCCGCGACAGGTTCCCCGAGGCGCGCGAGTATCTGGGCGAGGCGTACCTGCTCCTTGCGCACGAACAGCTCAAGACCCTTCGCGACTACGGCACCGAGGGTGAGCAGGACTTCTTCCGCCTTCAGCAGCGCTTCAAGGACTACGCAGCCGCGGCCGATGGCAAGGACCTGCCTCAGCGTGCGTGGTGATCGCGCGGGTTGAGGCCGCGACCAGGCGTCGACGCTCGTTCAGTGCCTGAATCGGCGGGTGCCGGTGATCAGGCACGTCACGCCGCGTTCGTTGCAGATCGCGAACGTATCGGCGTCACGCTTGCTGCCGCCGGGCTGCACGATCGCGCGCACGCCGGCGTCGATGAGCACCTTCGGGCCATCGTCGAACGGGAAGAACGCGTCGCTGTACGCCACGGCCATGCCCGAATCGAGCAGCCCGCGCGAGAACTGGCGGGCCTTCTCCACGCACAGCCGGCAACTCGTTACGCGATCGACCTGCCCCACGCCCACGCCGATGAGACGGAAACTGTCATCGTCGCGCGCGCCGAGCACGACGGCGTTGCTCGCCACCGCACGGCCCATGATCTCCAGCACTTCAAGATCCGCCAGCGACGCGAGCGCATTGCTCAGCGACGGGCCGGCGGCATGAGTCCACTTTTCGCCACCGGGCGGGAGCAGGTCGCGGTCCTGCACCAGCATGCCGCCCGGAATGCTGCGGAAAATCAGGCGTTCGGGCTCGCGCCCGCGCAGCGCTCCGACCTCCAGCAGCCGAACGTTCGCACTACGGGCCTTGAGCACCTCCAACGCCGCGGGCGTGATCGAGGGCGCGAGGACGACCTCAAGAAACGTGTCCTTGCCGGCCAGGCGAGTCGCGGCGGCCTCGTCGAGTTCGTGGGAGCACGCGATGATCCCGCCGAAGGCCGCCACCGGATCGCCCGCGATCGCACGATCGACGGCGCGTGCGAGCGTGCCGGCGACGGCGGCGCCGCAGGGGTTGGCGTGCTTGATCACCGCCGCGGCGGGACGCTGAAACTTCGTGCGTTCGCTCAGGGCCCAGGCCAGTTCGAGCGCCGCGGACGCATCGGCGATGTTGTTGTACGAGAGTTCCTTGCCGTGGAGTTGGCGTGCGTTGACGACGCTGGGCGTTGCGGAACCCTCGCGGGCATAAACGGCGGCGCGCTGATGCGGGTTCTCGCCGTAGCGCAGCGTCTGGGCGATCGGCATCGCGACCTCGAACCGCGTGGGCAGGGCCTCCGGAGTATGTGACGGCGCCGGCACGCCCGCCCCCGGTGCCGCGGCGGCCTTCTCGGCCAGTTCGCGCAGCAAGTACGCGCTTATGGCGGCGTCGTACCTCGCGGTATGCGTGAAGGCCTCGGCACAGAGTCGCTCACGCGTCGCCAGGCCCGTGCAGCCGTCGCGAGCGCGGAGTTCGTCGATGATCGCGGGGTACTGCTCGGGCGAAGTGAGGACCGCGACATCCTGGTGGTTCTTCGCGGCCGAACGGACCATCGCCGGCCCGCCGATATCGATGTTCTCGATCGCGTCGTGGCGTGTGCATCCGGGGCGGGCGATGGTCTGTGCGAAGGGGTACAGATTCACACAAAGCAGGTCGATGGGCGCGATGGCGTGCTGGTTCATCGCGCGGACATGCTCGGGATTGTCGCGCATGCCGAGGAGCCCGCCGTGGATCAGCGGGTGGAGCGTCTTGACGCGGCCATCCATCATTTCCGGGAAGCCGGTGACGCGTTCAACCGGTGTGACGGGCAGCCCGGCATCGGCGAGCGCTCGCGCGGTGCCTCCCGTGGAAACGAGTTCCACTCCCCAGCGATGCAGTTCGCGGGCGAGGTCGATCAGCCCCGCTTTATCAGAGACTGACAGCAGGGCGCGACGCGGGCGGACAAGGTCGGGCATGGCGCTTTCTCGATGAATGTCGGCGATGGTTCTCGCCCGGATGGCTTACCGCGGCGAGTACTTGCGGATCTGGCCCTTGTCGTCGCTGATGTAGAGCGAGCCATCGACGAAAGCGTCGGTACGGACCTTCAGGGCCGAGCCGAGTTCGCGGCGTTCCACCACCGCGCCGTCGGCGTCGACGCCGGTGATCGTCGAGCCGTTCCAGACGATGAGCATCCCCGCGCGCACGCCGATGACGGTGCCGTCAACGCCTTCCGCGGCCCAGATTCGCTTGCCCGTGCCCGCGTCCAGGGCCGCGAGGCCGACGCCCGGGACCGAGACATAGACGCGGCCGTCGTGATACGCCACGCCGTCGCGGAGGGGGACATCGGTCCGGACGCGCCACTTCAGGCCGTCGCGCACGCTGATGGCGTAGATGGACTGGTCGGTGCTGGCGACGAACAGCGTGTCGCCAAAGCTGGCCATCGGTCCATCGGTTCCGGCGAAGATCGACGCGGAGCGGAGGCTGGTGCCGGTGGCGGTCTCGATGATCGCGACGCTCCCGGAGTTGCTGAGCACGCCGATGACGTTGGGGCCCATGGCCACGGGGTTGGCGGAGATTCCGCCGGAGACACGGCTTTCCCAGAGCTTCAGGCCGGTGCCCAGACCCTGGCCGACGATGTGACCATCGAAGGTCGCATAGACCAGCCGCCCGTCTTGAAGAAACGGCGCGGAGCCGGGCATGCGGACCAGGGCGCTGCGCATGGGTCGACCGCTGGTCTGCCCGAAGACGTCGAGCCCTGTGTCGATGTTCAGCAGAGAGGACGAACTGGTGGTGACGCTCACCAGGCCGTCAGGCGAGAGGAAGTGATTGAGGAACCGGGTGCTGGACGACGCGAGCGAGCGAGCCCAGCGGACCTCGCCGCTGGAGGCCGAGAGAAGTGCCAGCCCGCCGCGGTTGTCGTCGGCAACGAGCAATTCGTCGCTGACGCTGACGAGGTTCACGAGGCGTGCATTGGAGGCGATCGGCGCGTAGCCGATCCAGCGGAGGGAGTACCCAAGGGCCGCGATCGGGTCGCCGGTCTTGGCGGTTGGTGCGGCGGCCTGAGCGGGCGCCGGGGTTGGTGCCGGGGCGGCGGCAGGAGCTGGGGCTTTCGTGTCGGCGTCGGCTCGATCCGCCGAGGCGCACGCGGGGAGCACCGCAAGGCCTGCGGTCAGGGCCAGCATCATGCAGGCGGTGGCTTTGCGAGAAAGACGCGGGGCGGTGGGAGCAGTGTGCACGCGGATCTCCGGATCAAGGAAGCCTGTCAGGGCGAGCCCGCCCCGACCAAGCGTCCAGTATTGTGGAGGACAAGGGTAGCGGTCAAGCGGCGCGGATGTGAAGGCTCACCCCGTGGGGAACCCGACGACTCCCCGGCATGACCGGGGCCGACGGCGTGAGGACGCCCGCGACGTCCGGCCCGCGCGATGTCGCGACCGCCGATGCCCTGCTTCGCCGCTAACCTCAGGCCATGATTACCAACGGCCCGCTCGTCCTGATCATCCGCGATGGCTGGGGCATGAACCCGTACCCGAGACACGACGCGTTCAACGCCGTTGAACTCGCCAGCCAGCGAGGGCTCACGCCCGTCGCCGACCGCCTGATGCGCGAATACCCGTGGACGCTGATCAAGACCAGCGGCGAGGACGTGGGCATCCCCGACGGCACGATGGGCAACAGCGAGGTGGGGCACCAGAACATCGGTGCCGGGCGCGTCGTCGACCAGGAGAGCGTCGCGATCACCAAGGCCTGCCGTCCGCCCCGGGGCCTGCACGAAAACGCCGTGGTCACCAAGGCCATCACGCGGACGATCGGCAAGACCCGCGCCGACGGCACGCCGAGCGTCGTGCATCTGCTGTGCATCTGCTCGGACGCGGGCGTGCACGGGCAACTCGAGCACCTCTTTGCGATGGTCCGCGCGTGCAAGGTGCTGGGCCAGCCCCACGTGGCGGTCCACCTGATCACCGACGGTCGAGACACCGGCCCGTATACCGCCGGCGGGGGCATCGACGGGCCCAGCACCGACGGGAGCCCGAGCATTCTCGGCGGCTTTGTCGAGCGGGTCGAGCGCGAACTGATCTCCATCGGCGTCGGTCGCGTGCAGAGCGTCATGGGCCGGTACTTCGCCATGGACCGCGACAACCGCTGGGAGCGCGTCCAACTCGCCTATGAGTGCCTCGTCGGCGGCGGCGCGACGCCCGAGTTCGACACCGCGAAGGAGGCCCTGCGTCACGCCTACGCCAACCCGCCCGCGCCGACCATGCTGGGCGACGAGTTCGTCACGCCCTGCCGCATCGGCACCATGGACCAGTGGCAGCCCATGCTCGTCCGCGACGGCGACAGCGTTGTGTTCGTGAACTACCGCGGCGACCGCCCGCGCGAGATCTCCGCCGCGTTCGTCTTCCCCGATGACCTCTGGGCCAAGGTCAAGCCCAGCCCCGACAGCGGGCGCCACGGGTTCGCCCGCGGGAAGAAGATCGACCTGCACTACGTCATCATGACCGAATACTGGGACGCGCTGCTGCCGCACGTCTCGGGCGTGATCTTCCCGAAGCCGCCCAGGATGCGCAAGATCCTGGGCGAACACATCTCCGCGCTCGGGCTAACCCAGTTCCGCTGCGCCGAAACGGAGAAGTACCCGCATGTGACGTTCTTCTTCAATGACTACCGCGAGGAGCCCTTTCCCGGCGAGCAACGCCAGAACCCGCAGAGCCCGAAGGTCGCCACGTACGACCTCAAGCCCGAGATGAGCGCCGACCAGGTTCGCGACGCCGTGCTCGCGCAATTGGCCGCACCCGACTGCCAGGACGTCATCATCGTGAACTTCGCCAACGGCGATATGGTCGGGCACACAGGCTCGCTGGAAGCGACGATCAAGGCGTGCGCGACGGTCGACGCGTGCGTCGGCGAGGTGATCAAGGCCACACTCGCCCGGGGCGGGCAACTCATCGTCACGGCCGACCACGGCAACGCCGAGCAGATGTTCGACCCCGAGACCAACGCGCCCCACACCGCACACACCACCTTCGACGTCCCGCTGATCCTCGTCAGCGAACGCCTCCGCACAGCACGCCTCCGCGGCGATCAGGACCCTTCGGGCTGGTTCTCCCCCCCGCTTCGCGCCCAGCGCGGCCGGTTGGGCGACATCGCCCCCACGCTGCTGCACATGGGCAACCTGCCCGTGCCCACGGAAATGGAAGGCACCAGCCTGATCGTCGGCTGACCGATCAGTCATTGATGGGCATGTTCGGTCCGGGGTCGTCGGTGTTCGCCCCGTCACCATCCGCCGGGCCGTCGCCGCCGGTCTGGGCCTGTGCGTGCTGCGCGGCCTCGAGCGTCGCCAGTCGCCGCGTCAGGGTGTCGATGCGTCTGCCCAGGTCGAGCACCAGCGCGTGCATCTGCTCGAGCGTGTGCTCGTTGAAGCCCAGGCCCTCCTCCATGCGCTGGAGCCGGCGCTGGATCGGGTGGTCCTGCGCGTCGCCGGGCGGTGTGGATGAGTCGTCGCCGTTCACGCGGAACTGTAGCGATTCCGCTATGCTCTTGCCCATGATCACTTCCGCGACGCCGTATGTTGTTGCCGCTGGCCTGATGCTCGCCGGGGCTGCGCTCTCGCACGCCAGCACCGAACTCCGCCTGGACCAGTCGGCCGGCATCGCGAGCGCCGCGGCCCAACCGGGACCTTCTCCCGCCGCGCCCGCAACGCCCGCACCCGCCAACGCCGACACCACCATCGCCACCCCCACGCTCCGGTACGGCGACCCCGGACGCTGGTGGCTCAGCGTGGGCGCGGGCATCTCGAGCGACTTCGACGACGCGGTCGATGTCCCCGTGACCGTCTCCGCATTCACCTTCGTCGCGCCGCGCCTCGAAGCCGGGCTGGAACTCGGCGGGTGGTACTTCGATCAGCCCGGCGACAGCACCGGCGGAGTCTCGCTCTCGGGCGTCTTCCGCTACCACTTTCTTATGGCCGAGGACCGCGACTGGACCCTCTTCGCCGAGGGACGCATCGGCATCCTCGCTGGGTTCGACAACGTGCCTTCCAACGGGACGGAGTTCAACTTCCTCCCGGGGCTGGGCGCGGGATTCACACGCCGGCTCTTTGATGACAGCGATGCTCGCCTGCTCGTGGGCGTCCGCTGGCACCATATCTCGAACGCCAACACACAGGGCAGCGATCGCAACCCCGGCCGCGACGCCGCGATGCTCTACGGCGCGGTCGTCTTCCCGCTGGATTGATCAATTGCTTGCGCCGCTCTCCGCAGGCATCATCCTGCGCGGTCCGGCCCCGATTCAGCCCGCTTTGGCCATCGGCGTCGTTCCGCCCGCGGCCGTCGCCGGGCTCCCGACCACGACTTGATTGCGACCCGATCGCTTGGCGGTGTACAGCGCCCGATCGCTGCCCTCGATGAACGCCTCGGGCGTCAGGTCCGTCGAGGCGCCCGTCAGCCCGCACAGACCCATCGAGACGGTGATCGGACGCTCTGGATGGCGGGCCCACTTGACCGCCGCAATCGAAGTGCGAATGCGATCGCACACCGCCCGTGCATCATCCGGCGCGGTGTTGGGCATGATCAGCGCGAACTCCTCGCCGCCGTATCGGCACGCGATGTCCGTGGTGCGGATGCTGTTCTGAACGACCTTCGCGAACTCCTGGAGAACCTCGTCGCCCGCGGGGTGGCCGTAGGTGTCGTTGATGGACTTGAAGTGGTCAAGGTCCATCAGCGCCAGCGACAGGGCGTGCCCGTAGCGCGCGTTCTCCGCCAGTTCCTGCCTGAGTCGGCGATCGAACTGCGGGCGGTTGCCCAGGCCCGTCAGCCCGTCAACCTCCGCGCGCTCAGCGAGCATCTTCATCAGTCGCTGCACCCGCAGCGACGAGCGAAGACGGGCGCGAAGCTCGGCGAAGTCGAACGGCTTGGTCACATAATCGATCGCGCCGAGGTCGAACGCCGTGACCTTGTCCTGGCTCTCGCTGATTCCCGAGAGGACGATCACCGCGATGTTCGTGGTGTCGCCCGAGCCCTTGAGTTCGCGCAGCACCGAGAAGCCGTCCATCTCGGGCATATCCAGATCGAGCAGAATCGTCCAGGGCTGCTTCTGCTTGGCCATCGCGATGCCCTCGAGACCCGAGAACGCCGTGACCAGTTCCAGCGCCTCATGGCGCAGCCGCGTCCGCACCAGGCGGTGGACATCCGCCGAGTCGTCGATCAGGAGCACCACGGGCTTTGAGTTGCTGTCAACCACGAAGATTCCCGGAAAGACCGCCGCACGGACCGTTCACATCAACACGCCCACCCAACCCCTTGAGTTGCACCGCCGCCGACGCGCTCACGCGCGAACACGTTTGCAGAGCGAAACGAGTTCACCGTAGAGCGTCCGCAGCCTGGCGATGTCGCTCTCAAGGCCCGCGCCCGACAGCGCCACGAGCGACTGCTCGAGTTTCCCCGCCGCATCGCTGATCTGCGGGAATCCGTATCCGCCCGCCGCACCCTTAAGTTGATGCGACAGCCGCTGGACCACGTCCAGTTGCTGCTGATCCCATGACTTGGTCAACTGCTCGATCCGGCCGGGCATTTCCGATGCGAACTCGGCGACAATCTCCGCCATGTCCGGATCGGTCGAGAGCACACTGGTGAGCGGTCCGCCGGCGGTCGCCGGCTCCTGCGGTACAGGGTTCGCGGGCATATGGACATTACCTCCGCCTAGGTCATCGGCTCAATCCCCCTCGGCATTGACACCCGTGGAGGTGGACAACGCCCAACAGGCCGGATTTCCGACCCGAGAACCCGCCCCAAGCGCCATTGCTCGCACCGCGCGTCCGAGAACGCCGCCTCGGCTCGCGCACACGCCGAACAAACGCCCCGGAATCTTCACACGTTCATGGGGGGCCGGGCCGGGCCGCGCGCACGCGTCGTTCCGTGCCCGACCCGCGCCCCGAGCGGCCGCGTCAAAAACGACAAGGCTCCGAGATGGGCACCTCGGAGCCTCGCCAAAATCGGGCTGGGCGGATTCGAACCGCCGACCTTTTGACCCCCAGTCAAACGCGCTAACCAAGCTGCGCTACAGCCCGGGACAGGGAGCAAGGATAGCCGCACAGCGGGCCTTGGACCACTGCCGATGACCTCGCCCCGCGCGGGTCCGCCCGTTGTGATCGCCCGCGACGCAACGCGGGCCGGGCCCCGGCTCGTGTATCCTCCTCGCGCTATGGGACGACTGCTCATCGTTGGCGGCCGGGTGCTGGATCCCTCCTCGGGGCTCGACGTCGAGGCGGACGTGGCGATCGAATCCGGCGTCATCGCCGAGATCGCCCCGGGGCTCTCGCGCGCGGGCCTGCGTCCGGAGCAGATCCTCGACGCCGGCGGCTGCCTGGTCACGCCCGGGCTCATCGACCCGCACGTGCACCTCCGCGAACCCGGGAACGAACGCGCCGAGACCATCGCCACCGGCACCGCCGCCGCCGTCGCGGGAGGGTTCACCAGCGTCTGCTGCATGCCCAACACCACGCCCGCGCTCGACAACGACTCGATGGTCTACTACATCCAGGCCCGCACCGAGGCGACGGGCGTCTGCCGGGTCTTCACCGTCTGCGCCGCCAGCAAGGGCCGACACGGCCACGAACCGGCCGAGATCCCGCTCATGGCCCGCGCCGGCGCCTGCGGCTTCAGCGATGACGGCGACTGCATCGCCAGCGCCGGGCTCATGGCCCGCGTGCTCAGCGCCTGCAAAGCCGTCGACCGCCCCTTCATGCAGCACTGCCAGGAACCCACCATGACCCGCAACGCCGCGATGCACGCCGGCGTCGTCAGCACGCGGCTGGACCTTGGCGGCTGGCCTCGTGTCGCAGAGGAACTCATCATCGAGCGCGATGTGCGCCTCAACCGCGCCATCGGTTGCGCGTACCACGTCCAGCACATGAGCAGCGCCGGCTCGGTTGAGATCGTCGCCAGCGCCCAGAAACTCGGCCTGCCCGTGACCTGCGAAGCCACTCCCCACCACCTCCTGCTCACCTGCGACCTCATCGAGTCCTCCGGCTACGACACCCGCTTCAAGGTCAACCCGCCCATCCGAGAGCAGAGCGATATCGACGCGCTCAAGGACGCCATCGCCCGCGGCATCTGCACCGTCCTGGGCACGGATCACGCTCCGCACACCGCAGAGTCCAAGGACGTGCCCTTCGACCAGGCCACCTTCGGCATGGTCGGGCTCGAAACCGCCCTGGCCCTGTACGCCGAGGCGCTCATCGACGGTCACGTCATCGACTGGCCACGGCTCATCGCCATGATGACCATCGAACCCGCCCGCCTGTGCCGGCTCGACCGACTGGGCCTTGGCCGCATCGCCCTGGCCGGCCCGGCCGATATCACCGTCATCGACCCCGCAGAGCAATGGACCATCACCGGCACGACCTTCGCCGGCAGCAGCCGAAACTCCCCGTTCGTCGGACGTCAGGTCCGCGGGCGCGCCGTCGCGACCATCGTCGCCGGCAAGGTCCGCATGAGCCGTCGCTGAGCTCCTGCCGACCCGCCGCGCCGCGATCCACCCCACCGGAGCCGACTCTTGCCCGACCTGGTCCGCATCACCGACGTCTCGCCACGCGATGGCCTGCAGAACGAGCCGGGTGTCATCGCCACCAGCGACAAAGTCCGCCTCATCGAACTGCTCTGCGCCGCGAATGTCGACGAGGTCGAGGTCACCAGTTTCGTCAGCCCCAAGTGGGTACCGCAACTCGGCGACGCCGCGGCGGTCCTCGCCGGCACACAGGCCTTCAGGCTCGCCAGCAGTCATCGCGTGGTCTTCTCCGCGCTCGTGCCCAACGACAAGGGCATGGACGGCGTGACGCTGGCAAACACAAACGCCAACGCGGGCCACTCGACGCGCGTCATCGATAAGGTCAGCGTCTTCACCGCCGCCAGCGAGACCTTCGCCCGGCGGAACACCAACGCAGGCATCGATGAGTCCATCGACCGATTCGTGCCCGTCGTCACCCGCGCACACGAGCAGGGTCTGCGCGTCCGAGGCTACGTCTCGACGATCATCGCCTGCCCGTTCGAAGGCCCCATCGCGCCCGACAGCGTGCTCCGCGTGATCGACCGCCTGCTCGCGCTGGGCGTCGATGAGGTTGACCTGGGCGACACCATCGGCGCCGCAACACCCGAGACACTCGGCGAGCTGCTGCGCCGCCTGATCGCCGCGGGCCGAGTCGCGTTCGCGCCCGACACCTTCACGCTGCACCTTCACGACACCCGCGGCCTCGCCGGAGCGTGCGCCGCCGAGGCACTTCGACTGGGCGTGCGCTCGTTCGACTCGGCCGTCGCGGGGCTTGGCGGCTGCCCATACGCCAGCACCCCGACGACACGCGCGCCGGGCAACATCGACACCGCTCTGCTGCTGAAGGTCATCGGGCACGCGGGCCTGCGCACGCGTGTGAACGCCGAGGCGCTGCACGCCGCGGGCGCGTTCGCGTCGCGCATCGTCGGCGAGGCCCGCGCCCGCTCGCTCGCGCAGGCATCACGATCGGCGGAACCCGCGTGATCAGCACCGAGCTCCACGACGGCGTCCGCACCATCCGCCTCTGCCGGGGCGACAAGCGCAACGCGCTCACGCCCGGAATGCTCGATTTGCTGCTCGCGGAACTCCGCGCCGCCGCCAGCGACACGCAGACCCGCGTCCTGCTGCTGATGGGCGAGGGCGAAGTGTTCTGCTCCGGCTTCGACATGAAACTCGTGCACGAGGACCCCGCGTCACTTCCCGCGCTGCTCTCGTCGCTCTCCTTGTGCATCCGCGTCATGCGCCGCGCACCGCAGCCCGTCGTTATCGCCGCCCACGCCGGGGCCATCGCCGGGGGCTGCGCTCTGCTCAGCGGCGGGGACATGGTCGTCACCGACGCCCACGCCAAACTGGGCTACCCCGTCCTGCGCCTGGGCATAAGCCCCGCGGTCAACGCCGCGGGCCTCATCGCCCATGTCGGCCCCGGCGTCGCCCGCGAGCGCACGCTCGACACCGCCACGATCACCGGCCGCGACGCGCTCCGTGTGGGCCTGGCACACCGCTGCGTCGACGCGCCGGCCGACGTTCTTTCCGAAGCCAATCGCCTCGCGACGGACCTCGCCAGCAAACCCCCTCACGCGCTCTGCACGACCAAGGCCCTGCTCGCATCGATCGATCACGCCGACACCGACGCGGACTTCGAGCATGGTCTGAGCACGTCGATGTCGCTCGTCGGCGGCGGCGAGCAGCTCGAGCGCGTCGCCGCCCTGTGGGCCAAGCCCGCGACGCCCAGACCCGCACCCTGACCCGTCCTCACGCGGCTCAACTCCTCGCACCAACGACTCGCCAACGCTCCGGAGCCCCATGTCCCTCGCCACACTCACCATCGATGCCCGCGTCGCTCGCCTGACGATCAACCGCCCCGAACAGCGCAACGCGCTCTCGCTCGACCTGCTCCACGCGCTTCACCAGCGCGTCGATGAACTGCGCACGCAGGACGTCACCCTCTGCGTCGTCACCGGCACGGGCAAGGCCTTCTGCGCGGGCATGGACCTCAAGGCCGTGCTGGGAAATCCCGCCGGCTCGCTCGAACTGCTCACGCTGCTCGCAGAACTGACCTTCAAACTCCGCACGCTCGAGTGCATCACCCTGGCCGTCGTCAATGGCCCGGCCATCGGCGGCGGATGCGGGCTGGTCACCGTCTGCGACCTGGCCATCACCTTCGCGCACAACAAGATGGGCTTTCCGGAGGTGGATCTGGGCGTGTGCCCCGCGGTCGTTGCGCCGTGGCTGGTCCGCAAGATCGGCCCGGGCCGGGCACGCAGCGTGCTGCTCGCCGGCGGGCTCATGGACGGGACTCAGGCCCGCGACATCGGCATCGTCTCCTCGCTCGTCGAGCATCACGCCGACCTTCAAGACGCCAGCGAACGCATGATCGCCCACCTCAGCGCCTCGGCCCCAAACGCCATCCGCGCCACCAAGGGCCTGCTCAACTCCCTCGATGGCTCTCTCGACCGCGACCTGCTGCTGCGTGCCGCGAAGCTCTCGGCAGACGTGCTCAATACCCCCACAACACAGGCCATGCTCCACGCCAAACTCGGCGCGTGATCACGGCACGCTCCGGCCCGAGCATCCACCACCCGCACCACCACCGCTCGCGCACTCGGCGATATCCTGCCCTCATGAGCACTCTTGAGCCCCTCCCCGTCGCCATCGGCCCCGATCGCATCGCCGTCATGACCATCGGCCCGAATCAAGGTCCGATGACGGTGCTCGACGAGGCCCTCATCCTCCGCCTGGACGCGGCCCTCACGGGCCTGCCGTCGAACCTGGCTGGCTTCATCCTCGTTTCGGGCTCTTCGCGCGTGTTCATCGCAGGCGCGGACCTCAAGGCGATCGAGGCCATGAGCCACGACGAACTCGATCGCTACCTCTCGCTGGGCCAGCGGGTCTTCGGGCTCATCGCCGCGCTGAACTGCCCCACAGTCGCCGCCATCAACGGCGCGGCCTTGGGCGGCGGCCTCGAACTGGCCATGCACTGCGATGCGCTCATCGCCGCACCCGCCGCCCCGCGCGACGGCCAGCCGCCCAAGCCGTATCCCATTGGCCTGCCCGAGGCCGGCCTGAGCATCTGCCCCGGCTGGGGCGGCACGAACCTGCTCCCCGCGCGAATGGACCCCGCCGACGCTCTCCGCCGAACCTGCGCCGGCAGGCCCATGACCCTCGACGAGGCCCACGCCGCGGGCCTGCTCGACGCGCTGGCCCCCGCCGCCGAGGCGCTGATGCAGACCTGCACCGCGTGGATCGCCTCGAACCCTCGCGCTCACGAGGGCCGTCGCGACCGCGCGCCGCTGCGTTGGATCGGACGCAACACGTCCACAGCGGACACCGGGCGACGCGCCATGGTCCTCTCGGCGATCGAGCAGGTCGCCGGTGAGTTCGCGGGCAACGACCCCGCGCAGGCATGCCTGCGAGCCTGCCGGGCGGGGATGAGTCAGTCCTGGGCCGCGGCACTGGATGTCGAGCGTTCGGAACTCAACCGCCTCCGCGCAGAGCCGGCGGGCAAAGCCGCGATCCGCGCGTTCTTCGAGAAGAGCGCCAAGAAGTAGACCCGCGACGCCCACCGCAAGGCATAGAAAACCTAGGGCTCAAGCCCCGCTCGCCGCCTTGGGCTTCTGTCGATTCTCGGGCCTGAGCACGCTCGCCGCGGGCGCAGCATCGCGTACACTCTTTCAGCAGGTACCCCGGCTATGCCGAAGGTATCTTTACCGTCCGTGCGCGCAGCGAGCCACCTCCTCTTTTCGTCATGCCGCGGACCTCTCGGAGTGCTCACCATGGCCGATCTGAAGAACCTCAAGGGCATCAGCGAAGCGGACCGCAAACTCCTCGAGCAGGCCGAGGAGTGGCTCGGCGCAGAGCCCAGCAAGATGGGTCCGGTCAAGAACCTCTTCTGGGGCAACATCAAGGAAGAGTTTTACTTCCCGTACCCCGCGGCCGACGCCCGCGAGACGGCCGAGTGCGACCAGTTGCTCGCCCGGCTCGATGAGTACCTCCGCACCGAGCACCCCAGCGTGCAGATCGATCAGGATCAGGAGATCCCGCGCTGGGTCATCGACAAGCTCTTCGCCCTGGGCGTCCTGGGTATGACCATCCCCAAGGACATGAACGGCCTGGGCATGGGCATCACGTCGTACAACCGCGTGCTCGAACGCATCGGGATGTACTGCGGCTCCACCGCCGTGCTCGTCAGCGCTCACCAGTCCATCGGCTGCAAGGCCGTCATGCTCTTCGGCAACGAAGACCAGAAGAAGCGCTGGCTCCCCAAACTCGCCCGCGAGTGGGTCAGCGCCTTCTGTCTCAGCGAGCCCAACGTAGGCTGCGACGCCGGCGGCACCGAGACCTCCTTCGTCAAGGACGGCGACTACTACATCGTCACCGGCGAGAAGAAGTGGGCCACCAGCGGCGCGATCTCCGGCCTGTTCACCGTCATGGCCCGCGAATCCAAGCCCGACGGCACCGGCAAGATCTCCGCCCTGGTCATGCACCCTTGGATGGAAGGCGTCGAGATCTTCCAGAAGAACCGCTCCAAGTGCGGCATCCGCGGCACCTGGCAGGCCCGCATCCGCTTCCACGGCGTCCGCGTTCACAAGAGCCACCTGCTGGGCAAGGAGGGCCGCGGCCTCCAGATCGCCCTCTCATGCCTGAACTACGGGCGGTGCACGCTCTCGGCCGGAATGCTCGGCGGCGCTCGCCGAGCGATGGACCAGTCCATCCGCTGGAGCCAGACCCGCTTCCAGTTCGCCAAGCCCCTCAACGACAAGGAACTCGTCCGCAAGCGCATCGCCCACATGGCCGCGCTGACGTACTCCATGGACAGCGTTCTCTACATGACCACCGGCATGCTCGACCGCAAGGACGACGACATCCAGGTCGAGACCGCCATGTGCAAGGTCTTCTGCTCCGAAATGGGCTGGCGCGTCGTCAACGACGCCCTCCAGATCATGGGCGGCGAGAGCTACATGTCCGAGAATGAGATCGAGCGCATCTTCCGCGACTCGCGCATCAACCTCATCGTCGAGGGTGCCAACGAGGTCATGCAGTCCTACATCTTCGGCTACGGCGGCAAGCAACTGGCCGAGCAGCTTCTGGGCATCAAGCAGGCCATGACCAAGGACTCCGACGAGGGCCTCTTCGCGTTCCTGGGCAAGTTCATCAAGAACGCCCTCAACCCGCGCATCGCCCGTCTGGCGATCCCGGTCGCGCTCGAGGTCTACATGGGCGTCCGCCGCCCGCTGCCGAGAATCGGCAAGGTCCTGCCCGAACTCCGCCCCGTCGCCGACCGACTCTCGCGCCAGGTTCAGCGCCTCACCTACGAGTTCAAGGTCCTCAGCAAGCAGTACGACGTGGCGATGCTCGACCGCCAGGCTGTCCAGGCCCGGCTGGCCGATACCGCGATCCTCATGCACGCCTGGGCCTGCACCCTGGCACGTCTGGATGCCGACATCCGCGCCCACGGCGCCACCGGTGCCAACGGCTCCGATCTTGAGTTCAAGCGCGACCGCGCCGCGGCCATGCACTTCTTCGATCTGGCAGAACTCGAGATCGAGCAACGCTTCCGCGAGTGCTACTCCAACGCCGACGAAACCATGCTCGCCGCTGCCGGCGTCGCCATGGAGCACAACGCCTCCATGCCCACCACCGACTTCATCATCCCCGAGAAGACCCCCACTCCCCAACGCGGCCAGGGCCGAAAGGCCACCCAACTCGGCATCAAGCAGTTCCCGGGCGACGGCATCCCCGCCCATCAGCCCCCGGCCGAGTACGCCTCGACCGGCTTCTGACGATTCCGCAGCCCCCGCCCTGCCCCGCAACCGCGGTCAGCCCGGCCGGGACACTGCTCAAAAACAAAAAGGGGCCGGCACACCAGTGCCGGCCCCTTGTCATTTCGAGCACACTCACCCCCGCACCGCACGGCCCACCATTCACGGGCAGCCGACAAAGAACGATGAGAAGAACAGGGTGAAGTCACCGTTGTTCACCTGCGTATCGCCGCCGATGTCGCCATCGGTGTTGGCGATGTCAGCAACGAGTTTCCCCGCCGAGCCATCTGGCAGGAAGAACGCCGTGAAGAACGCGGAGAAGTCGCCAGAGTCCACCGCCAGATCCGGACCCGGATCGCCGTCGGTGTTGGCGATGTCCGCGGGCGAGCACGCCGACGGCGGCGGGCCGATCAGCGACAGAAGCCCGTTCACCGCCAGGTCCGCCTTGACCAGTCCGTTGCCGAAGAGATCATCACGCCCGGGATCACCAAGGTCCTGCACCGCGGAGATCAGCACCTGCTCGATCTGCGACGGCGCCGCGCGATCACGCCCGACCGCCGCGACCATCAGCGCGACGACACCCGCGACGTGCGGGCTGGCCATCGATGTCCCGCTGAGGTTCGCGTACAACGGCCCGGAGACAGTCCTCGCCGCGCGAACCTGCGTCGACGGGTTGGCCTGAAGGAAGTCGCCATCGGCCTGAAGAATCCCCAGCACCGGGATGTTCAGTGTCGTGTTGAGCTGGCCCGTCAGAGCGCCCGTGGTGTTGTTGGCGATCAGCACCGCCGCCGCGCCCGCGGCCGCGGCGTTGGTCGCCTTGGTCTGGAAGGTGATCCCGCCGCCACGCTGGATCAGCGCAATCCGCCCCGCAACATTCGCCGGGAAGTCCGCGGCCGTGCCGCCGAAGCCGCAGAACACCGTCGTCGTGGTCACATCGCCCGTGCCGGAGCCGGTGAAGGAGTTGACCGTTCGGGCGCTTCCGCCGTACGAGAACACATTGCCGATGGTCAACTGCGGCACGCTCGAGAACACCGCCGTGCCCGGCGCTGTCACGTCCACCGTCGGGCCGAAGTTCGAGAACGACGACCTGTTCAGCGACGAGTCGATGCTCGCAACGCTGATCACTCCCTCGTACGACGCCGGATAACTCGGCACGATGCTGTTGCTGTTCCCCGCCGCGGCCACGATCGTCACGCCGGAGGCGATCGCCGCGGCGCACGCGTCGGCGAAGCCCTGATCGAACACCGTCCCGCCCAGGCTCATGTTGATCACGTCGGCGTTGTTCTGCGCCGCCCAGTTCACGCCGCCGATCGACGAACTCGTCGGACACCCGCCGCTGTTGTTGCAGACCTTCGCGGTCAGCAGCGTCGCCTCCGGCGCCACGCCGATCACGCCGACGTTGTTGTCGCGACCGAGCACCGTCCCCGACACGTGCGTGCCGTGCTGGTTGCCGTCGGCCACGGTCTGCCCGGAAATGAACGACGCGCTGAACTCCGGCACGGGCAGGTCCTGGTGACCGATCGCCCAGCCCGTGTCCAGCACCGCCACCCGAACCCCGGCCCCCCGCGTCGCCGTCCACGCCTGCGGCGCGTTGACAAGATTGATCCCGTAAGGCACAACCTGCGTCGATCCGTACAGGGTCAGGATCCGGTCCACGTGCGCGTACATCACGCCGGGCGTCTTGGACAACACGTCCGCGATCGCCAACTCAAAGCCGTCGGGGACCTCCACCAGCCGAAGCCCCGGCACGATCGCGTACGTCTCGAGCGTCCCCAGCACGCCCACCGCGCTCATCAGCCCGGCCGCATCGTTCTCGTTCATCGTCGGATCAAGCCGCACCAGCACCCGCCGCGCCTGAAACGCCCCGCCCTCGGGATGCTCGACCACGCGGATGTCCTGCTCAAGCGCCACCGCCGCCGGCGCGCCGATCGCCCCGGCGAAAATCTCGGCATGCTGCTGCGCCCACGCACCCGAACCCACCGCCAGTCCCGCCAGACACGCCACCACAAGCGTCCGACCCGCCATCCCGCGCCCCAAAGGCCGCACGCAGTTCCGCTGGTTGCTCATGACACATCCTCATTTTTAGGTCAACGCCGACTGCCCTTCGCACACGCCCGTGGGGAATCCCCGGACCAAGTCTGCCGCCGATTGACGCCTCGGCAAGGGCTTCGATACTCCTGTGATGCGCAAACTCACAGTTGGTTCCGAGAATCTGGGCAAACTTGCCTCAGTCGACCCCTGAGTACGCCACAAACCCCCGGTTTCTCAACCCGTGGTACTCGATCCCCCCGACGTTCGCCGCCGCCCGCCGGCCTGATACTCCGGCCCGCTCGCGTCACCACCCATCACCACCCCATCACCATCCAGTGCGCAACTCGTTGACCAGATCCCGCGCCAGTTTCCCCACCGCCGCGCGCCGGCCGACCTCCTGACGCTCGCCCACACCCTGCGCCGGCACGAACGACTCGCTGGCCGAGAACGACCGCCGGGCGGTGAGCACCTTGCCGCTGCGCCGGTCGCGCAGTTCAAAGTCCACGCTGACGATGTACGCGACATCCTCGCTCAGGCCCGTGTTCCGCCCCAGGCTCAGCGTCTGGATGTTCGCCGAGACGATCGAGCCCTTGAGCTCCGCATCCGCCGAGCCGGAGTTGACGACCTTCCACGGCGTGCTCCGCCGGACCTCGCTCGCCACCGCCATCGCCAGTTCACCCTCGATACCCTGGACGTACGTCTGGTTCTCGAACATCGGCAGCGCGATCGTCTGCACGTCCTTCGGGAACGTGCTCGAGAATGAGTACCCGTCGCTCGGGTCGCTCGCGCAGCCGAGGTTCACCGCCGCGCACGCGCCCAGCAGCACCGCCGCCGACACCAGCCGCGTCACACCGATCCGCCCCCCCGCACCCCCCGCCCCGCCCTCTTTAGCACGCACGCTCATCACTTCTGCCCCTCCTGCTTCGTGGCCGTCGGCGGCACGGGCGGTTCATTCGCCGCCCCCCCCACACCGGTCGCCGCTCCCGCCGGAGCCGCGTCGTCGGGAATCGTCACCGCCGGCTTCTCGCCCGGCATGGTCCAGCCGTTCTCGCTCATGATCTCGCGGGCCCGCCGTGCGGCATCGCTGATCGGGTGCTGGCGGATGACGCGCCGCAACTGCGACCGCGCTGACACCGCGTCATCGCGCCGGATGTACCACTCCGCCGACTCGAGAATCGACGCCGCGGCGCTCTCGTCGATCCGCGTCAGCAGCGAATCATCGAGCCCCGTCGCCCGCGCCTGCTGCGGATACTCGGCCATGAACCGCTGAATCAGCACGCCCGCGTCCAGCAGCGCTGAGCCGTCGTACATCGGCCCCTTGAAGCGCCCGATGTTCGCGTAGATCCGCCGCATCATCGCCGACATGCGGTAGCTCGACCGCGGATAGTTCAGCAGGAACACCTCGTACGCGTCGTTGGCCAGCGACAGCTCTCGCTCGCGATAAAAGTGGTTCGCCAGCTCGATCCCCGCGCGCTCGGCCAGCCGCGAGCCGGGCAGCCGCTCCTGGATCCGGATGAGCAGCTCCTCGCCGACATCCGATGCATCGAACCACCGGATGCCGAGCCACTTGCGCTTGAGCCCGCGCACGTACCGCACGGCGATCTCCAGCTGCCGCTCGGCCGCGATGACGTACTCCTCCGCGCCGGGGAAGCTCTTGCCGATGACCTCGTAGTCGTACAGCGCCTTGTACTCGTTCCCCGCCGCGGTGATCGCGTCGCCGCGCGCCAAGTACGCCGCGGGCAGCAGCGGGTTGCCCGTGCGCTCGTTGCTCCTGATCCAGCGATCAAGATTCTGCTTCGCCGCATCCGGCCGCCCCTCGGCGATGTCCCGCCGCGCCTGCGCGATAAACGCCCCGTCGCTCCCCGGCTCCGGCTCCTCGGCCAGCACCCATCGCCCCTCGCTGTCGAGCGCATAGCGCGGCCGCGTCGCCCCGCGAACCTCCGGCTTGGCCGCCCCGACCTGAGCCGCCGCCAGCGCCGCCATCGACGCCCGCTTGTCGGCGTCGGTCTCGGCCGTGCCCGGCGTCGGCACCGCGGGCGTGCTCGCGGGCACTTCGG
>VYLX01000013.1_pt1 | contig 43092 bp, 34 predicted proteins | sample 5114181 | NCBI WGS metagenome assembly VYLX01 (sample SAMN12291812, study PRJNA351875) | freshwater metagenome | isolation source: freshwater lake | place: USA: Michigan, Sherman Lake | collected 2011-08-08
ACGCGCGTGCGTTCGCCGGCGATGGTCCGCCCGGCGAGCAGTTCGGTCGCTGCCCGCGTTGCCTCCGGCGCGGGCAGCGGCGCGGGGATGATCACGCGACGATCCGCGCCCGCCGACGAGCCGCCCGTGGCGTTTTCGCCGCCGACGCGCTGCGAACCCTCCGGCCCCTCTGGCGGCACGACCTGCCCCTCGCGCACGCGCTTGGCCGCGCCGGCGAGGTCGATCACCGGCTCATTGACCGCGCTTCCCGGACCCTGCGCCGCCTCGACGCGGGCCATGGGCAGCAGCATCGCACAGCCCATCGCCGACAGGATCATCATCTTCGTGGTGCTCATCGTTGTGCTCGCCCTTTGCAAGGTCGTGTCGTTGCCCGCCGGACTGGTCGATCGCGCTTACTTTCCGCCCGCCGCGGGCACCGCGTCGAGCGCCTCGCCCACGGCCAGAAGCACCGCGAGAAACTGCGGGCCGGTCGGCAGGTCGGTCTCGTTCATCGCCGCGGGCAGCGCGCCGCGCTGACGCAGCCAGTTCATGCCCGCGCCCGCATCGCCCGCGGCCAGGCTCGGCTCAACCGACCGCAGCGCCACAGCGACCAGCCGCGACACATCCCCCGCGCTGGCCGCTCGCCTCGGTGCCGGCGGCGGGCCCTCCGCCTCACCCGGGATCAGCCCGGCGCGCTGGGCCTCTGCGACGCGTGCGGCGTAATCGCGCCCGATGCGTCCGGTGGTGATCAGCAGCATGCCCGTGATCGCATCGTCGTTGCTGATGGCCGGGCGACGCTCCAACGCGTCGAGATAGTCCAGGTCCGCCGACCGCACCGCGGCCCGCGCCAGACCGCCCCCGCCCGCCGGCGATACCACTCCGCCGCCATCCGGCCGAACCGCGGTGCGGGTGACGGTTGCCGGGCGTTCCCGCGGCGTGATCGCCGCGGGGGTGATCACCGGCTCATCGCCCGGGCCGGCATCCGACGCACAGCCCACCAACACCGCCGACGCGATCATCATCGCGAGCATCGCGCACGAACAAGTGGGATTCGTCATCACGCACACCACCACACCACCCATCACACCACGTCGGCGAATCATCATGCTCAAACCTCATGTTCAGGATCTCGCCAGCGCGAGCGGACCGCCGGTGACAATAGCGAACTTTCACAAGTGATACCGATGCGCAATGCCGCGGAGGGGGCGATCTCCGATTCAGGGGACTCTCCGATGCCGCAGGCGCATTGGATGATGGGGCAAGGGAAACACCCAAACAGAAAACAAACAGACGGTCGGTTTGTTTGTGTGCCGAGGGCTGTGAAGCCCCAACCAAGGGAACCCCAGATCCTACGCCAACGGGATGTTGGTGGGTGTGCGGGGCTTCTGCCCGATCTATACTCGAACGTAGAGATCCCCCAAGGACGTGTGGCCTCTTTGGGGGCCGCGTCCAAGGCCATCATCGGGCCTGAATCGGGGAGTCGTGTGCGCGGGTGTGTCGGCGAGGCCACGCAGTCCGGATGGAAGTTGGTGTCAGGTCCATGAACTCGATCGCGGATCAGCCAGGAACGATCATCGAGCCTCGCATCGGCACGGCGCAGGTCGCCCTGCCGAGTCCGGGTGCTCAAACCGAGAGGAATCGCATGAAGGTCGCGGCCGTCCTGACGTCGTATGTGATGGAAGGTCTCTGTCGCCTGCCCGGGGTGGCGACGCTGGACTGGTGCGATCGAGCGGCGGCGGCGCTGTCGCGGATCTCGCACCCCTCGTGCGTGATGGTCTCGCTCGGGCGCGTCGACGCCAAGGGCTTTGTGGTCAACCTCGAACTGGCCGGCGCTGCTGTCAGCGATCCGAACCATCGCATCGCGGTCGATGAGGCCAGCGGTCGGACGTTCATCGGCGGTCAGGGCGGGATGCCGGCGTGCGCGTCGCCCGCGGACCTCGACCGCGTGCGCGAGAGCGTGCTGGCGGGGGAGTGGATCGGCTGGAACATCGGCCAGCTCAACGAAGGCCTGTGGTTCGTCGCCACCGCCAGCCAGCAGGGCCTGCTCGGCACCCGCGGCCCGAGCCCGCTGGTCAAGCGCTGGGAGTGGCTGGGCGCCAGCGAGATTCTGCTCGGGGCGATCTCCATCCCCGGCACACAGTCCGGACGCATGCTCATCGTCGAGATCGCCTCGACCGATCCGTCGCTCCGCGAGAGCACCCGCCAGCAGGCGGTGCTGGCGGCGATCCTGCCTTTGCTGCGTCATCGCGTGGCCAGTGCCTTTGGCCCCGACAGCGAGGACAAGCATCGCTGGCTGACCCCGCGCGAGGAACTGGTGCTCTGGCACCTGGTCGCGGGCAAGAAGGTCCCGCAGATCGCGGCGGAACTGCACCGCTCGGTGTACACGGTGCACGACCACGTCAAGAGCCTGCACCGCAAACTCAACGCCAGCAACCGCGGGCAGTTGGTCAGCCGTGCGCTGGGGCACCTCGGGCCGCTGAGCATCGACGCGGAGATCGTGCCCATGGTCGAGACCCGCAACCTGCTGGCCGACGATCCGCCCGCCAAGGGCAAGACGATGAAGTCGGCGCGGTAAGGCCGCGTGAGTGCTGAGTGCTGAGGCGGAATCTTCCACGCTCCGCGAGGGTGCGAACCCGTGCAGGCCCAGTCCGAGGAACCGAGCAGACCCGACACCACGCCGAGCGTCGGCGTGGTGTTGGCAGGGAACGCCGCGAGCGACGCGGGCTCATCGCAAGCAACCGCGGTGCCCGCGACGGGGCGGGCGGCACGGATCCTGGTCTATCTGCCCTCGTGGCTGGGCGACACCATCATGGCGACGCCCACGCTTCGCCTGCTGCGCTCGGCCTGCCCGCGCAGCGTCATCGTCGCGCTGGGCCGGCCCGGCATGGACGATCTGCTGGCCGGCAGCGATTGTGTCGACGACGTGATCATCGGCGACGGGCGGTCGCTCATGGGCCCGGCGAAACTGGCCGGCCGGCTCAAGCCCATGCGCATCGACGCGGCGCTGCTGCTGCCCAACTCCTTCGCCAGCGCCATGACGGTGCGTCTGGCGGGCATCCCGCGGCGCGTCGGGTACGACCGCGATGGGCGCGGGCTGCTGCTGACCGAGAGCCTGTCGGCCCCCAAGCGCACGCAGCCCCAGTGGGCCAGCGCGGGCTGGATGCCGATCAGCGCCGTGGAGTATTACCTCCGCGGCGCGCGGGCGCTGCTGGCCCTGCTGCGTCGCGAAGGCTTTCCCATCGCCGACCTGCCCGAAGGGTGGGATGTCGAGGGCTCACGCGCGGCGCCGGCGATGGAACTGCCGCTGACCGATGCGCAGGACCGACACGCGGCACAGGTGCTCCAGGCCGGCGGCATCGCGCCGGGGCAGCGCTTCGCGCTGCTCAATCCGGGCGGCAACAACCCAGACAAGCGATGGCCGGTCGAGCGCTTCGCCGGCGTGGCGCACCATGTCATCAATACGCACGGGCTGAGCGTGGCGATCAACGGCGCACCGTCGGAGAGCGAACTCGTCTCGCTTATTCGCACGAGCATCGCGCTGAACCACCCCGATGACGAGTCACGCGTCGCGTGCCTGAGCGAACTGGGCGGAACCATCGGCTCGCTCAAGGGCATCGTCCGGCGCTCGGCGCTGATGGTGACCAACGACACGGGGCCCCGGCACATGGCCGCGGCGTTCGGCACGCCGTGCGTGACGCTCTTCGGCCCGACGGACCCGCGCTGGACGACGCTGCCGGATGCGGGCAACGGGCGCGAGGCGGTGCTCGTCGCCGACCCGACGCTGCCGGCCAGCGAGGTGGCCGACGACCATCCGCAGCGCTGCCGAATCGACGCGATCAGCACGCAGAGCGTCATCGCGGCGGTGGATCGGGTGCTGACGGGGCGGTGAGCCCAACGCACTCGGCGGCTCGTGGCGGCGAGCGAGGCAAGTCGCGCCCTGTGCCCGAACCATCGAGAGGCTCACGAATGTCAATTGATGCGCTGTTGACGCTTCGTTGAGTACGTACAAGTATTGAACAAACCAGCCCAGCTTTGGCATACGCCCACCGCCGGCCTCACCTCGGCGACCACGGGCTCTGCGTGCGGATGGCCTCGAACGGTGCGATTGGCGCGGCGTCGTTGAAGTGGTGCAGGATCCACTCCAGCCGGCCCGTGCGGTACAGCCGGGTGAACATGTCCACGCTCTGCGCGTCGTAGCGCGTGCCCGCTTCGCGTGCCAGCAGTTCCAGGGCGTCGTCGGCGGCGCGTTCGCCGATCTGATGTCGGTACGGGCGGACGCTCGTGAGCGCGTCGAACGTGTCGATCACGCCGAAGTGGCGGGCGGCGATGGGGATCTGCTCGCCCCGGATTCCGTCGGGGTAGCCCAGACCATCGGGGCGCTCGTGGTGGTGGCGGACCAGGTCGAGGTCGATGCGGTCGGAGTCGTCGAGTTCGAGCAGGCGTGTGTGGCCCAGGGCCGCGTGCTTCTTGATGATGTCGTACTCGGGCGGGTCGAGTCGCGCGGGCTTCTGCAGCACGCTGTCGGGGATGTCGAGCTTGCCGATGTCGTGCAACGCCGCGGCGTGGGTCAGGCGCTCGATCAGTTCATGCGACAGGCCCGATTCCTCGGCCATGGCGCGCGTGTACAGCACGACGCGCCAGGTGTGCGCAGCGGTCGAGAGGTCCTTGAGTTCGATGAGCCGGACCATGGTCTGGACGAGTTGCGGCTGCATGGGCAGATCGTATTCGCCCGGCGCGGACGGGCGCGATTACACTCCGGGCATGATCCAGCCTCACGCCACCGCATGCCCGTCCGACCCGCAGCGCGCCGACGCCTACCGATCCGCACCGTGCGCCCGGCGAGCGCTTGGCGCGTGCGCGGCTCTGGTCGCGCTCGTTGCGTTCGGGAGCATGAGCGGATGCGCGGGAAGCGGGACGCAGAGCGCTCAGGCCGGCGCGGGTGCGCCGATCGCCGTCACCGGCCCGACCGCTCCTCCGGAGGGTGTGAACGCGCCGACGCTCGACGAGGTGACGCTCGCGAGCGAGCGTTCGCCGCTGGACTTTCAGCTGGCTCTGACCGTGCTCCCGGCGACGCGCGGGCGCACCGGCGAGACCGATCCCGCGGCCCTGCGGCGCGGGCAGCGATATGTGATCGAGGCCGACCGCGTGCTGCGATCCGCCGAGGGACCGGCGGCGGGGCGCTCGGCATTTCCCGGTCGTACGCGGCAGCTCACGCGCGAACAGGCGGCGGACCTGTGGGATGTGATTCTGGGCAGCGAGATGGGCCCGACGATCACGCGACGGCTTGTCGCGGGCAACGCCGAGGCGCACCCGGGGCTGGTCGGGTCGCTGGCCGGGCGGACCTTCGCGCCGGATCAGGCAACGGTGCTGGTCTGGGTTCACGCCGACGGCGCGGCCCGGCAGTTCGCGCTCACCGGCGAGCGGGCGACGGACGCGCTGATGCTCATCGAGCGGCTGAGCGAGTTGAGTTGGCCGCTCGGCTCGCGATGAGCGCCGGACGGGTCACGCCCAAAGCGGCTCAATCGTCGGCGGCGATGGACTTTGGTCCTGCGCTGCCCGCGGTGCGTTCCATGTAGCCCTTGCCCTTGCGCTCGTACTTGGTGAAGCCCAGGCGCTCGAGGTTCTTGTTGCTCAGCGTGCTCTTCTGCTTGAGCGGGGACCACTTGCCGGCGATGTTTGCGGCGACGATCGCCCGGCGGACGGGCTTGCCCGTGAGCGGGTGCTTGGTCAGCGCGTCGGCCTTGATGGATTGAAGGATCTCGAAGGTCTCGCCCGTGGGCTTGCCCTTCTTATCCAGCACTTCATACACGTACGTCGGCATGAGGCATCATACGTCCGGCGTGCGGCTCTGCTCGCGAAGGCCCTTCAGGGGGCGAGGATGTCCTGCCCCGTGCCCGAGAACAGCGCATTGCTCGGGCCACTTGCGCCCGCGCCGATCTTCGTCGCCTCGTCGGCGAACGAGCCGTCGGGGTTCAGTGCGTAGCCCATCGCGTCGAGCGCCAGCAATGCGGCGTGGCCATCGACAAACACGCTCGCGCAGGCGCGCTGGTGTCGGTCCTCGGCGCCCATGCGTGGCGACCCCACGTCGCCCGTGCCGCGGTCGCTGGTCGGCCCAAGGCGGGGCGGGTCGAGCGTGTACGCGTGGTTGCCAAGGTCCGTCAGTGCCGAGCCGTTGTTGGCGTACGGCGTGCGCAGGTCGCGGGTAAAGCCGCCGGCGGTGCCCATGCTGTCGGCCATGACGATGGTCTGGCTCGACGCGGTGATCTTCGCGAGATTCACGGGCCAGTTGCGCGAGCGCCCGGCCACCAGGCGCGCGTTGCCCAGGAACTGATAGTTGTACCCGTACGCGGCGTTGCGCTCGTCGGTGCGCTGGGCCGCCTCGGGGCAGACGAATACCGGGCTGGCAAAGTCCTGGCGCTCGTCGCTGGTGCTGGGCTCGGCGAAGGGCTCGATGCCGATGTACGAACTCATCGCCGCGATGTATGTCGGGCGGTACTTCAGGCCGTTGCCCACCTGATACCAGTTGGCCGGGTTGGTCGTCGCCCCGGCGAGCCGGGGCGGACGGTGTGCCGGGAACGCGCCCTTGTGCGCGTCGGCATAACTGCTGAGGCCCACGACCAGTTGCCGCATGTTCGACAGGCACAGCGAGCCGCGGGCGCTGGCCCGAGCGCTGGCCAGCGCGGGCAGCAGAGTGCCGACCAGCAGCGCGATGATCGCGATGACGACGAGCAGTTCGATGAGCGTGAAGCCATGGCGGCGAGTCATGATTGCCCAATCTACCAGCAACTCGCCACCTGCGGCGGAGGGAGGCACGCAAACCCGAGCGAAGACCCCAAAACCCCCGAGTCGAGGCACCACAACAGGCCCAGAGCCCGCGGGATTCCTACCATGACGTCTTCACCGTTCGCCCCACGACGCCCGACGAATGAGTACCCCCGACACGCGCACTTCGCCCCTGCGAACAGAGCCCACGCTCGCCGGTTCGCACGCGCCCGCGGCGCACGCATCGCCGCAGTCGTTGGCACAGGCCGGGGCGGCGAGCCTGCTCTCGCAGGCGGCGCGCGTCGGCACGGCGAGCATCATCGCGGCCGATGACTTGCGTCATCGCGTGGCCCGAGCGGTGCAGGCGGCCAGCGCCTCGCTGATCCGGAAGCAGCGCACCGTCCCGTTCGCCGGGCGCGGCGCGCCCGGGGCGCACTGGTGCGCGGAACTCGAGGGCGACTCGATCCTCTCCAGCGAGTACTTCCTGATGAAGTGCATCCTGGGGCAGCAGAACGAGCCCGGCGAGAAGAAGCGCCTGGCGCGAATCGTCAACCAGTTGCGCCTCAGCCAGCGTGCCGACGGCTCGTGGGGCCAGTATCCCGGCGCGCCGATCGACATCTCCGCGAGCGTCAAGGCCTACCTCACGCTCAAGATCTTCGGCGACGACATGAACGCGCCGCACATGACGCGGGCGCGCGAGGCGATCATCCGCGCCGGCGGCGCGGAGAAGTGCAACACCTTCAGCACGTTCTACCTGGCGTGCCTGGGCATCGTTTCGTGGGAGGCTTGCCCCGCAATCCCGCCGCAGATCGTGCTGCTTCCCAAGTGGTTCCCGTTCCACATGGACAAGGTCGCGGCGTGGACGCGGACGATGATCCTGCCGCTGGCACTGTGCTCGGCGTTGCAGCCGGTGCGGGCGCTGAGCGTGAACATCGATGAGGTGTTCATCGACACGCGCTTCAAGCGTCGCCTGAGCAAACGCATCAATCCGAAGAAGCCGATCAGTTGGCACAACTTCTTCCTGCTCGTTGACAAGGGCCTGAAACATGCCCGGCGTGTGGGCTTTACGCCGCTGCGTCAGCGCTCAATCCGGATGGCCGAGGCGTGGATCACCCAGCGCATGGACCCGGCGACGACCGAAGGGCTGGGGGCGATTTTCCCGCCCATGGTCTATGTGCAGATCGCGTTCCAGAAACTCGGCTATACGCGTTCGCACCCGCTGATCCGCCAGGCCGAGGCGGATCTTGACGCGTTCATGATCGACGAGCCGAACGCCGATCCGCGGCTGGATCACATCCGCCTTCAGCCGTGCTTCTCGCCGGTATGGGACACGGCGATCGCGCTGGACGCGTTGATCGAGGCGGGGCACCGCGCGCACAACAACGACGCGGTCGCCAGGGCCTGCGACTGGCTGCGCCAGCGCGAGGTGACGCGGCCGGGCGACTGGATGAACAACCTGCGTCCGCACGACCGGACGCTCAAGCCGGGCGTGGATATGGCCTGCTGGGCGTTTGAGTATCGCAACGACTGGTACCCCGATGTCGACGACACCGCGATGGTCGCCAAGGCCCTGCACAAGGCCGGCGATCGCCCGGGCGAGCACGTCAATCGCGACGCGGCGGCGCGAGCCGTGCGCTTCGTGTTTGCCATGCAGAACGACGACGGCGGGTGGGCCGCGTTCGACCGCACGAAGGACCGACGCTGGATGGAGGCGATCCCCTTCGCCGATCACAACGCCATGCAGGACCCAAGTTGCTCGGACATCACCGGACGCGTGCTCGAGAGCCTGGCCACCTGCGGCGTGGACATGCGCGACGCACGCGTCGGGCACGCGATGGAGTACCTCCTCCGCACCCAGCAGCCCGAAGGGTGCTGGTGGGGACGGTGGGGCTGCAACTACATCTACGGCGCTTGGCAGGCGATCAACGGGCTCATCGCCGGGAGGCCCGCGCTCAACGACCGCCAGCGGGCCCGCGCCGACGCCGCGATGGACCGCGCGCGCCAGTGGCTGCTGGCCTGCCAGAACCCCGACGGCGGCTTCGGCGAATCGGCCAACAGTTACCTCGATCGCTCGCTCATGGGCAAAGGCCCGAGCACCGCCAGCCAGACCGCATGGGGATTGATCACGCTCATGCACCTGCTGCCGATCGACCACCCGAGCATCGAGAAGGCCGCGACGTACCTGGTCAACAACCAACTGACCACGCCCAAGAAGCCCTTCGCCAGCGCCGAGCGTCGGGGCGACACCGGCGCACCCAACGACAACGCTCCGGCGGAGATCGTCGGTGCCGACGCGCTGGCCGACGACGAGGGCTCGTGGGCCGAACACTGGTTCACGGGGACGGGCTTTCCGAAAGTTTTCTACCTGCGTTACCACTACTACCGTCACAGTTTCCCGCTCAAGGCCCTGGCGCGGTTCGCCGAGCGCCGGTGGGGAATGACGCCGAGCGCCTGACCGTGGGGGTATAGTGCATGCGTCGGGGGCGATGAACGCGGGCAGCGCCGCACACCCAGCCCGCGGCGAGCAACGACCCCGCCATCCCGCAGAACCTCGACACGCGTCGATGATCGCGGGCAGCAGCGAACGCCTGAACCACAGGCACGATCGCACAGGCGATCACGATCACACCAGCGCCCGCCCACTGTGCGCGGCGCCTCCTCCATGCGGAGACACGGACGTTGGGATCTCGCAGACGCAATCGCGGCAGAGGTGGACACCACGGACAAGGCGGACAGCACGCCCAAGGCGGCCCGGGCACCCACGCCGGCGGCCAGCACGCGCACGCGGGCCATGGTGGCCAGGGCGGCCATGGCGGCCAGGGCGGGCATCACGCGCCGGCGGCCACCGGCGAGCCGTTTCCCGTGCCGGGCTTTGACCCCGCGACCTCGCCCCGCATCAAGCCATTCGAGGACCTGACCAGCATCGATCCGCAGCCTCGGCTGATGCTCGAATACCCGGGCTGCCCGGACTCGTGCCGGCTGATCGACCTTTTCTGCCCCATCGGTCGCGGACAGCGCGCGCTGATCGTCTCGCCGCCCAAGGCCGGCAAGACCACGCTGCTCAAGGACATCTCGCTGGCGATCGCCCGGAACTCCAGCGACGTGACGATCATCGCGCTGCTCATCGACGAGCGGCCAGAGGAGGTCACGGACTTCCGCCGATTCTTCGGCAACTTCCCCAAGGGCGAGGGCGATGTGCCCCGCGCGGTGGTTATCGCCTCCAGCAACGACCACGGCGTGGATCGGCACATCGCGGTGGCGACGACCACCATCGCCGCGGCCAAGCGCATGGTCGAGAGCGGTCGCCACGTGGTGATCATGCTCGACTCGCTCACGCGCTTGGGCCGAGCGTTCAACCTGTCGCGCAAACACGCCAACAGCGGTCGCACGCTCAGCGGCGGGCTCGACGCCAAGGCACTGGAAGTGCCGCGGCAGATCTTCGGCGCCGCACGAAACGCCGAGGAGGGCGGCTCGCTGACGATCATCGCCTCGTGCCTTGTCGATACCGGCAGCATCGGCGATCAGGTCATCTTCGAGGAGTTCAAGGGTTCGGGCAACATGGAACTCGTGCTCGACCGCAAGATCGCCGAGCGACGTCTCTATCCGTCGATCAACCTCGCCGCCAGCGGCACGCGGAAAGAGAACCTGCTCATGGGCGACACCGAGTACAAGACCATGGCCGCGCTGCGCCGACGGCTCATCAGCATGCCGCCGCACGTGCAGATCGAGCAGTTGCTCAGCGCTCTGAAGCGCTTCAAGACCAACGCGGACCTGGTCGGCTCGGCGAGCTAATGAAAGGCAGTAAGGCTATAGACCGGAAGAGTTCGACACACCCTCAGGCCGCAAACGAGAGGGCTTGCAGCGGGACTGAAGTGGGGCTTGCCTGATCACGCCCAGTGGGATGCCGTTCACGGGAGCGAAGCTCGCCGCACCCTTGACGCGAAACCTAGACGGTTCGATTCGAATCAATCACGCCATCGAGGGCCGCGCGGGGCCAGCTACGCTACTGGCGCGAGACACGCCCGATTTTCGGCACTGGACAAGCCCGATGACCGCAAGTATACTCAATCCAAACAGGTGGCTTGTCCATTCTTGGATGAGGAGTTGCCAATGAGCAGTCGAACTCGCTTCTTTTTGGTGGTGGCGGTAGTGGGGTGTTCTCTGGTCGCAGATTCGCCTCCCGTGCAGGCACGCGAAGTTCCGTGGCAAGATGGGGTCGAAGGCGCTTGGCTAGCGCTCACTGGCTTGGAGTATCACCCAACAAGTGCCTTCATCGCCTATCCATCTACTTTCCAAACGATCACCTCGACGATGTGTCTCGACAAGGCAACCGACGAAAAGACCGTAGCCTTTGGCTCGGTGTCACTTGTCCACTCCCAAGATGATCCATTTGGATCAGCAACTGTGTGGACATTCCCGCCCGATGTCACTGGAACCCCAGAGGCAGCCAGCGTCTATACAAAGTCATCGTTCGTCGTGATAGAGATGAATGATCTCTGGGGCAACAAGCGATTTGTCGCCACCTTCGCAGTAGACGCGACCTGGACGACGGGCTTGGAACAGGCTCGACTTTTGTACTTGCGACCATTCTTCGTCGCCAATGACGCATTGGAGGCGACGGAGTTCGCTTCGGCATATGCATCGACCCCCGACTCAGTCATCACTGGGGGCTTGCCACCAAGCAACTATGCTCCTGACGATGTCCCGCTAGACGACTATCGCATGCCGCGTCCGGCATCAGTTCGGCCCCGTCCGGGAGATAAGTTCATTCCGCTGTTTTCTACAAGCCCTCTTTGGACAGAGCTCGCTCTGAAGTGCTGGGATGAGTATCAGGACGACAAGCGGGACAGCTTCAATGAATTTGAAGTTGAGTACAATGCATGTACACTGTGGTCTCCCATGAACTTCTTTGCGGGCGGCGGTGCCGGTGCAGCAATCGGTGCATGCGGCCTCGGCTTCGTTGGTGCCCCCGGCGGCTTTTTTGTCGGAGGCATTGCAGGAACAATCCTGGGCCGCGCCGAGTGCAGATCGAGCGCTCAAAGTGGCTGGAATACCCGATGGAAGCAAGCCTGGGAGGAGTATATGGACTGCCTCGCGGCAGCGGGTATGGTCATTCCATAAGACCGAGATTGATCCGTGGCTCAAACGGAACCACCCATTCTGAATCGTCATCGAAGACGAAGTAGAGGTATGCTGTTTCTGGCGGTTTTGATATGTGCGTTACACGTTATCTTTCGCGTGCCACCGACACTTGGCTTTTTTCCCGAAGACACCGCACTGCTACTGACGCTTACTCTCCTTGCCCCGGCGGCAATCTGGCCGGACTTGCAATTGCTACGCATTATGCGCAGAGTTCGGGCGATTCCGCACTATGCCGCCTGTCCCTCCTGCACCTATGACCTGAACTCACATCAAGGATCCAGGTGCCCCGAATGCGGGTATGCATGCACCAAGAAGAGTGCACAGGAAAGTTGGACACTCGAAATTGACCAAATGCGCAGGAACTTGATCTTCTATCGCTGGGCCTTTCGCAAGCCCGCAGAACTCCATGCGCCCCCCTCGACAACTCCAAAGACCGACAGTGAATGACTTCGCTCTTCGTCGGGGTGCCGGCGCATCGCCATGGTGGATACTTCTCAGTCCCGGCGTTCTCTCTCCTTGAACTGCCGCAGAGCACACGCGGCATCACTCCACCCTTGTGCCCGCCGGCTCACTCCTACTTCAACAATTCGCTCATCGGCGCGAGCTGGTCGACGAACGTCTTGTGCACGTTCGTGTAGTGCTTGCGGTAGATCGCGTCGATCTTGTCGGGGCTGAGGAACTTCTTGCTGAAGCCCGGGGCCGCGTGGTCGATTGTCAGTTCGGACGTGCGGATGATGTGCGCAAGGATCGTGCGCGGGTCCTCGGCACCGACGGCGATGCGCACCGTGGTCGGCTGGATCCCCGCCGAGCGCAGCGCCTCATCGCTCATCTCGCTGTGGCTGGTGATCGCCGGGCAGAGCACGACGGTGTTGGTCTGGCCCAGGCTGACCTGGTGGCCCATCACCGGGTCGAGCGAGTCGAAGAAGCGCTTGAACGTCTCGCGGTCGATCGGCGGGCGCTTGCCCGGCTTGCCCTCGAAGTCGATCGTGAACAGCGGCGCGGGCATGCCCAGGTGCAGGCACTTCTCGCGGATCGGCCCGTTGAAGTGCCCGGCGACCGCGTTGCAATTGGCGTTCATGTCCGGGTGCGCACCGAGCACCTCGGCCAGCGTCAGCGTGTTGGCCGCCTTGGTCAGCATCCGCATCTCGAGCGTGTGCAGCCCGTTGATCACCTCGTACGCCTTGTCGGCATCGAGGAACGCGCCCTTGATGTAGTACACGTTCCAGAACAGCGTCTCGTGCCCGTGCCACTCGCGGGCCGAGCCGTCGACATCCTTGCCCATGACCTTGTCGTGCTTGCCCATGAACATGCGCTCGTTGCGCCCGATGACGCAGCCCGCGGTCGTGCCGCCGGTGCCAGAGATGTCCTTGGTGTAGCTGTGGATCACGAAGTCGGGGCGCTCCATCTCGTCCTTGCGCCGCAGCGGGCGATGTAGGAAGGGCGTGCCCACGGTGCTGTCGACCAGCACCGTCAGCCCGCGCTTGTGCGCCTCCTTGCACATCGCCGGGATGTCCAGCACGTAGCCGTGCGGGTTGCAGGGGCTCTCGAGGTACACATAAATGTGCTTGCCCTCGGCGAGGCGGTCCTTGTACTTCTTGCTCGCCGCGTCGAGCGCCTTGATGAAGTCCGCGGCGGAATAGCCGTCGAAGAACTCAACGCCGACGTCGAGGTTGCTGGGCTTGGCGAACCAATCGTGCAGCAGCTGGTATGTCCCGCCGTAGACGTTGCGCGAGGCAAGCACGACATCGCGGTGGCCCACCAGATGCGAGAGGATCGCGTCGATCGCGGCCATGCCCGAGTTGAAGTTCCACGCGAAGTAGTGCTGAGCCTCCGGCCCGGCCTCGATGTCCACGATGTGGTTGGCAAGCGCGACGTTCGTCGGGTTGAGCAGGCGCGAGTAGACCTCGAGCATCAGTTCCTTGCCCTGGAACGCGTCGTCGACCCACTCCGAACACGCGTAGATATACGTCGCGGTGCGGGTGATCACCGGCTTGGCGCTGAACAGGGCCGTGAGATTGTCGAACACCGGGTACGGCCCGCGGGCCAGTCGGCTGCTCTGCGTGTCGACGATCGACTGATACGTCCGGCGGAACGGGTGCATCAGCGTGTCGAGCATCTTGGCCATCTGGAAGCACAGGAACTTCTGTGCCGCAAAGCGGGCCGCGCGATCGCGCCGCGGCAGACCGGCCAGTTCGCCCATGAGCGCCTGCCAGAGGTGCTTGAGGTCCGCATGGCCGGAGTAGATGTGTCCGGCGACGCCGGCCAGATGCTTGCCGAAGTCGCTGGCGGGGTCGATCCCGAAGTGCTCGAGTTGCTCGCTGACCAGCCCCTGAATGTCGCTGGCCTCGGTGCTCTTGCGGCGCGGGCTGATCTCTCGCGCCAGTTCAAAGTCGGTCATCACGTGCGGGCGGGCCTGCTTGCCGCGGGCCACGGCGGGCGCGCCGGCCTTGGCGGCGCCGTTCCGGGTCGCGGACTTTGCCGAGTTCTTCGAAGTGCTGCGAGCGGTGGATCGGGCCATGGGGCGTCCTTGTGTTGCACGAGTCATGAAGTACCGGCCCTCACAGAGACCCTCACAGACAGACCCCGAGCCGGGAACAGACTGTAGGTCGCGCGGGGCTCAATCCTCGTCGCTGCCGTCGGCGGGCCCGCCACCCCCGCCCGGTCCGCCCGGCCCCGCCGGCCCGTTCTCGCCGACGATCAGCCCGCCGAGCCCCGGGGTCATGGGCCCGCGCTGGCGCACGATCATCACATTGTCGCGCCCGGGCACGATGATGTCCGCGACCTCCAGCGCGTCGGCGAAGCTCGCCCGCGCCTGCTGCACATCCGCGCACGACTGCATGACCATCTGGCGACGGACATGCTCGATCGTCGCCACCGCGTCGCCCGTGATCAGCGTCGTCGCCTCGTCCTCGCTGATCATCACGCCGCAGAGCCCGGGCGTCACGCCCGGCAGCGGGTAGATCTCCACGCCGTCGGCCAGGTGATGCGGCGCTTCCTCGCACCGCTTGAGAATCGCCACCTCGTGCTCGAGCTGGCGGACGAGTTCCTGATCGCCACCCTCGCTCGCGCGCGTGAGCATCGCCACGAGCTGGCGGCCGAAGCCCTCGCGCTCATCGCGCGAAATGAACCACCGCGCGTTGTCGAACGCCGTGATCGCCCGGTGCGTGTCGGGATGAAAACTCGTGAGGAAGACGTGCGTGACATCGTCCGGCGTGATGCCCGCCCGCTCGCCCAGCCGGGCGGCCAGCGCCCGCTCGGGCAGACCCGGATCGATCAGAATCGTGCGATCCAGCGAGCGGATGAGCGTGGTGGTGCTGTGCCCCGTGCGGATGGGCGTGCGTTCGCCCCAGAGCGCATGGGCCGGGAGCGTGCCGATGGAAATCACGCGGACGTCGAGCATGATTCGAGTGTACGGCGAAGAATGTGCGGAGCGATGCGTGCCGAGTGCCGAGTGCGAAGGCGCATCCGCCGATGGCCGATGGCCCAAGCCCGATGGCCCTCTTACCCCTCGTGCCCGCTGTCGCGCACCAGCGCCAGACGCGCCAGCACCGGGTGGCCCTCGTGCTTCTTGCGTTTGAGCGCATCGACGACGATCGGCGGCACCATCGACTCCAGCGGGCGAAGGTCCGAGCCCATGGCCGTGAGTTGCTTGATCAGCGAACTGCTCGTGTACGCGAAACTCTGCCCCGCGACGACGAACGCCGTCTCGATCCCCGCGATCTCCCGGTTCGTGACCGCCTGCTGCACCTCGTTCTGCAGGTCCGACAGATTGCGGATGCCGCGGAGCAGCGCCGTCGCGCCGACCTTCCGCGCATAGTCCACTGTCAGGCCCGAATATCCCTCGACCCGCACCGGCGCGCTCTTGGGGTGCTGCCGAACCATCTCCGCCACCAGCCGACGCAGCAGATCCACGCGCTCATCGAGCGAGAAGAGCATCTCCTTATCCGGGTTCCGCCCCACCGCCACCACGATCTCATCGAACAGCGTCCGCCCGCGCCGGATGACGTCCAGGTGCCCGTTGGTCACCGGGTCGAACGACCCCGGAAAGATCGCGATGTGCGAGCGGCCATGGTGCACGCGTGGCGCTCGCGATGAGAGGGTGCGCTTCGTGTTCCGGGCGGGTTTGCGGGCCATCGACGCCAGTTTAGCAGCCGCCGGGCCGGTGCGCACCGTACCCTGCGGGCATGAAGGCCCTGGTCATCTCCAAGCAAGGTCCGATCGTCCACGAGAACGTCACGCTCGCCGACTGGCCCGACCCGCCCGCGCCGCCCGCCGGCCACGCACGCGTCCGCACCCTCTGCTCCGCCCTCAACCATCTCGACCTCTGGGTCGGCAAGGGCGTCCCCGGCCTCAAGCTCACCTACCCGCGCGTCGGCGGGTCCGATGCCTGCGGCGTCATCGACGCCCTCGGCCCCGACACCGATTCCTCGTGGCTCGGCAAACAGGTCATCCTTAACGCAGCCAGCGCCAAGCCCGCCGCCCCGCGACCCGACGACCCGCCCACACCCCTCGCCGCCGACTACGAACTCCTGGGCGAACACCATCACGGCGTCCACGCCCAGTTCTTCAACGCCCCCGTCACGAACCTTCAGCACCTCCCCGCCATCGATCCCCCCCACGCCGCGGCCTTCGGCCTGACCTTCCTCACCGCCTACTCCATGCTCGTGACCAAGGCCCAGGTCCGCCCGGGGCACTTCGTCCTGATCACCGGCATCGGCGGCGGCGTCGCCACCGCCACGCTCAACCTCTGCGTCGCATTCGGCGCACGACCCATCGTCACGTCGCGCCAGCAATGGAAACTCGACAAGGCCCGCGACCTCGGCGCGATCGCCGGCATCCTCGACGACGGCTCCGACTTCTCCCGCAAGGTCCGCGAGGCCACCGCCGGCCGCGGCGCTGATATCGCCATCGACTCCTCGGGCAAGGCCACGCATCTCTGGTGCATCAAATCACTCGCCCGCGGCGGGACGTACGCCACCCCCGGCTGCACCTCCGGCCCCGACGCCACCACCGACCTGGCCCGCATCTTCTGGAACCAACTCCGCATCCTGGGCTCGACCATGGGCAGCAATGACGAGTTCGCCAGCCTCACCGCCATGCTCCGCGCAGGCAAACTCGCGCCGGTCGTCGACAGGGTCTTCCCCGCCGCGAACGGCGCGGATGCGTACGCGCACCTGGCATCCAGTCAGCAGATGGGCAAGGTCGTCATCGACTGGCGCTGAGCATCTCACGCCGCACGGCGCACGGGCTCGACCACGAACCAGCCGTGGCCGTGCGACCTCGGCAGCGCCGGGCCGTCGCTGCTGGGCGTCACGCCCTCCAGCCAGATCAGCGTCGCGAAGCGCGCCCGCGTGTGCGCCGCCCAGTACCCGTCGCCCGCGCGGATCAGCGGCTCGTAACGCCGGCGCAGAGCTTCGAGCCCGCCCTGCGTCAGGCCGGCGAACGCCTGCACGCGCGAGACCCGGGCCACGCCGCGGTACCCCTCGCCGCTCGGCCGGATGTGGATCACGTCGCCGGTGTTGATCCGACCCCAGGGCTGTGCGCGCGTCGTGCTCAAGCGGAGTTCGATCACCTTCGTCCCGCCAAGAATCGCGTCGATGTAGCGCGGCCGGAGAATCGCCACGTGCTCGGTCACGCTCATCGGCTCATACGCCGGGAGGCCCGCGAGCCCGTTCACCGGCGCATCAGCACTGGCGATGCCGGCGACGCCCCCCGACTCGCTCACTTCCAGTTGCGCCAGGATCGCGTCGAGGTCCGCCGCGACGGTCTGCGCATCACGCAGATCGGTCGGGTCGGCCCATGTGAAGTTCTGTTCCTGCGTCAGGTTCGACTCGGCATTGGTCGGCATGTTCGAACGTCCATCCTCGATCACACACCTTCGCGCTCCGCAGGACAGCGCCCGCCGACAACACGCGACACGCAGAAGTCATCGGTGCTTTCCCTCCGGACGTGCGAACTTCCTGCGCTCAGGCTCGCGCATTCACATGCATAGGGGGTTGCCGGGCGATGACGCTGGTTATCGGTCGCGCCGCGGCGTGGTCCTCAACGCGATGCGGCCCTCACCGAGTCGGCGCCGTCGGGTCGTTGATGAACCGGGCCTGCTCACCCTTGGGCACCGTGATCTCGGCGCGCGGGTCGCCCATCTTTCGCAGCGTTCCCGTCGTGCTCGCGCCGGGCTTCATGGGCACGCGAACAACCTCACCGCCCCATGAGCGCACCATCGCCGCGCCGGGGATCTGATCCTCGCGATACTCGTCGCCCTTGACCAGCACATCCGGACGCAGCGCCTCGATCGTCTCCGCCGGCGTGTCCTCCGCGAAGACCACCACGCAGTCCACACTCGCCAGCCCGCTGAGCACGCGGACACGGTCCTCCAGAGTGTTCACCGGCCTGCTGGGGCCTTTGAACTCGCGGACCTTTTCGTCGGTGTTGGTCGCGACGATCAGATAGTCGCCCAGCGAGCGCGCGTGGTCGAGCAGGCCGACATGCCCGCTGTGCAGCACATCGAAGCAGCCGTTGGTCAGCACGATGCGCTGCCCGCGCCTGCGGGCGCTGGCGACTTCGACCTTCGCCTCCGCGAGCGTGCGCATCTTGCCGCGAGAGCCGCCCTCGCGACGCAGAATGTCGCTGTGGATGCGCTCCAGCGGGATCGGCACCACGCCGAACTCCTCGACCTCCAGCCCCGCCGCGGCGTTGGCGAATCGCACCGCATCCACCCAGCCCAGACCGTTGGCCACGCCCGCCGCCAGCGCCGCCAGAACCATGTCGCCCGCGCCGGTCACGTCGTACACCTTCCGCGCGACCGTCGGCACAAGCGCCGGCTCGCCGTCACGCTCCAGCAGCACCGCGCCGTGCTTGTCCAGCGTCACCACCGCGCTGTCCAGTTCGAGTTCAGCCACCAGACGCCGCGCCACATCGTCGAACTCCGCCGGCTCGCTCCGCCCGCTCCGCCCGCCGCCCGCGGCCAGTTCCGCCTCGGTCCGGTTGGGTGTGATCGTGCTCGCGCCGCGATACCGCGAATAGTCCGCGATCGCCGCGGGATCGACCAGCACGGGCACGCCCGCCTCCCGGCATGCGCGGATCACGCCCTGACACAGCCCCGGCGTGCACACCCCCTTGGCATAGTCCTCGATGCAGACCACATCAACGCCCCGCAAAAGCAACGCCGCGAGGCGCTCGAGAATCGCCCGCTCGATCGACGCATCGATCGGCGTGCGCGATTCGAAGTCCATGCGGAACATCTTCTGCGCGTGGCGGTGCTGCGCAAGGCCGATGAGGCTGCGCTTGACGGTCGTCGGTCGCGTCGCGTCGCCGATGAGCCCGTCGCTGAAGACCTGCTGCTCGCCCAGTCTGGCCCGCAGGTCCATCGCGGCCTGGTCGTTCCCCACCACGCCCAGCGCATGCACGCGAGCCTTCATCGCGACCAGGTCCAGCGCGACGTTCGCCGCGCCGCCGGAGCGCTGCTCGGTCGACCGCACCGCCAGCACGGGCACGGGGGCGTCGTTGCAGAGCCGATCGACGTCGCCGAAGACCAGTTCGTCGAGCATGAAGTCGCCGACGACCACCGCGGTAAACGGCTTCCAGTTCGCCAATCGTTCGAGAAGTGCGGTCATCCCCCCACTTTAGCGCGGCCGCCCCCTCGCACCCGGCTCCGCCCGCCCCTGAGCGCTCGGCACTCACCACCGGCAAAAAAACACCCGCGCCGCTTCCACGCGAAGCGACGCGGGTGGTGAATGGGCATGATCAACCGTCCAAGTCCGCCGATCGGGGTTCCGGTGGGTCTTCCACAAACCACCCGAACACCGATCGGCTGACTCGGACATCCGTCAATACGCCCCGAAGCCTGGGCGGTTCCGCAATGTTCCGCCGCAGACTCCTGAAATCTATGCCTCAAAGGCCGAGAATTCAGCTTCGGCGAGAAGTTTCGCCCGCACATTGCCGCGCGGACGCTCCCTCAGCAGAGGTTCATGCGACAAAAACCGTCGCACAAAGACCGCCGGGGCCGCAAATTCGAAAAAAGAACGTCAAAGACCCACAGTTGTGCCCACCGCTCAGGGTGCCCGCCACCGCCATCGGTGCTCGGCGTTGCGGCTCGGTCGTCTCGATGGCGAGACTTCAGCCGGTCCGCTCCCACCGCAGCACCACAACTCGCGCCCGATGCCGCGGCATCGAGCGGCCCAAAAACACACACCGGCCACCTCTCGGCGACCGGCGCGGGAAGAAGGAGTTCTGTTTGACTCAACACAGCCGGTCTCTTTTCAGAAACCGGCGCGGGAAGAAGGAGTTTTGTCCCGGAGGCACCCGCCTTTCGGCGGCGAACCCCGGTTGAACCCCGCGGCTACCGGTGAGGGAGAACCGCGGGGAAAAGAAGATGTGCCGTGCGAAACCTGCTTTGGTCTCCTCAACCCAAGCAGAGTCCGCAAGCACATGCATGCTCACATCGCCGCGCGCCCGCAAGGGGCCCGCGGCGATGATCGCATCAATCAGCGAGCCCGGCCGGTGCTCATCTCCAGGCGGTCGCGCTCGTTCCAACTGGACGGTGCCAGCGCGGAGAAGGCCATGGCGATGACCAGCATCGACATGTCCTTGATCCAGGAAACGAGCGACCGCAGCGGGCGATGCCACCACGGGCGATGGACGATCAGGCGACGCCGAGGCGTGCTCCCGACCATGTTGAACGTGCTCATAAGAATCTCCTTCTCTCCCCGGGAAACGTGTTCCCGGACTCCTTCTTGCTCCCGGCGGATTTCCCGCCGGCTTTCCTCCCGACAGGTCACTCGACCCGTCGGGCTCGCTCTCCTCCAGCGGGGCCCGTGTTTCTGCGTCGGCCCGAAGGCCACGCACACGGAACCTGCATCGCGGTCCCCGGTCCGACGACACACCCTCTCGGGTGCGGCGGCTCCGGCTCGGGTCCACCTGCTGAATCACTGCACGTCGGCGATCTCTCTCCCGTCATGCATCGGCTGCTTCCGCACGCGGCTCTCTCCTTCCGCACGCCCGCTCGCCGACACCCATCCGACTCGCAATCTCCAGCGATCGACGGCACGTTCCAGTTCCTCTCTCTCAGCACCAAGGCCGGTGGAAGAAGGAGTGTCGTGTCGTGGTCGGCCTCAGCACAAAGGAGCTGATCCGCGCCGTCGATCGGCAAAGACTGCCCGGCATCCCGCCGGTGTCGCCCGCTCACGCGAGCCGCCAGGGCGATCCGCATGAACCAAGCTGAACCAAACTGACCGGGTCGGTCCGGATCGACGGCACGCTCGAAAGTCCCCTCTCTCTGGCCGGCAGGCGGGTGGAAGAAGGAGTGTCGTGATGTTCCGCAGGCGACCGAGGCTCTCAATCACGCCGTCGATCCGGAACGACCCAGTGTCACAGGCTGAGACAAACCCCTCGGGTCCGCTCGCCTGTCTCTCAATGCTCTGCACTTGTCAAAGAACCCGCAAACAAACCCGACTCCGCACCAACCCGATCCGGTTCACTCAGGTTTTTCTTGGTCGCGCCGACCTCTCGAGCCATCGGCGTTCGCCGGATTCGCCCTTTCGAGCGCTCGGCGGATCTCTCTGCTCAATGCGCCCCGGCCGCTCTCGCGAACAGGATCGCCACTCTCAACCTCGCGACGGCTCTCTCTCCCAGCACGGGGCCAACCCTGCGGTTGTCGATCCCTCATGCCGCCGCGATAGACCCGGGAGCAAGGCTCGCCAGGGCTTGTTCAATCTCTGCCTGCCCCGCTTCCGGGCCAAGCAAGCACGTCGCACCGGCCTGCCGCATCCGAGCCTCGGTTTCCGCCGAGGCATCGCTCGCGATCGCCAGCACCGGCACCGGCGACCAATGCCGACGGAGCCGGTCGAGAAACTCCACTACAGGCCCCAGCGCATGGGGAACCTGAAGCACGAGTGCCCTCGGCCGAAGCGCAAACACTTGCCGTGACATCGCTTGATTCGAGCGAGCATCCCACACAGGCCAGCGGTGCTTTAACGCGCACCGACTTACGCCCGGTTGGACACTCTCCTCGTACTTGACGACCACGACACCGTATGGCTCACGAAAGGCCATCCATGCACTCACGTCTCCCACTCACAAGAGTCATAAAGCGAACCGCATGCCGCGGGGCGCACCCACAAGTTCGCGCGCAAGTGCTTGACCACAATCAGTTTAGATCACGCCAACAGACCCCCGAACACCTCCCAAGATGTACCAATGTGGTACCAAAATGGCCCCGCATTGGACCGCATCGCTCGATGTGCATCGGCAAATCTCGATGCAATATCGCTTGATACCATTCTGGCTCCGTGTGTACCAAAATAAGACCAGATCGGCCCGCGCGATCCCCACCCCGCCGATCGATGATCGCGACCTGGATGCACCAATTCCGCCCGTAAGTGATCGGCTCCGCACCCCACACGCAGCCCTTTGCACGCACCGCCCGGCGTGAATCGCCTGGCACACACCGCGCAAAAACAAAAACGTCCGCGACCCGCGAAAACGGGCCGGGACGTACGTGGCTTGTCGGTCGCCGACAGAGCTCGGCGACGACTCATCATTCACATCATTCGCGGGCGCTCACGCCGCGCCGTTGCACAACTCGGCCAGGCCGTGACGCTTGACCTTGCGGTACAGCCGGCGACGCTCGATCTGCAGGATCGCCGCGGCCTTGGACTGGTTGCCGTTGGTCGCGACGAGAACCCGGGAAATCAGGGCTTTTTCCATCGAATCGAGCGTCATCAGCGGCATCTCGCCACCCGCGACGGCGCGGATGGGATCGACCGATGTCGCCGCAGCGCGGATGCGCTCGGGCAGGTCGCTGAGCCGGATGAGCCCGTCGGTCGAGAAGACCGCCGCGTGCTCGATCGCGTTGGCCAGTTCGCGGACATTGCCCGGCCAGCCGTAGGCCATCATCGCGCCGACGGCATCGTTGGCCAGCGTGCGCCGGGGCTCGTTGTACAGATCGCTCAGCAGGCCCAGGAAGTGCTCGGCCAGGCCGGGCACATCGCTGCGCCGCTCGCGCAGCGCCGGAGCCGCCAGACGCACGACATCCAGGCGGAAGAACAGGTCCTCGCGGAACTCGCCCTTGTCCACCATCGCGCGAAGGTCGCGGTGCGTCGCGCAGAGGATGCGGACGTCGATCTCCACGGGCTTGACGCTGCCCAGCGGCACGACGCTGCGCTCCTGAATACACCGCAGCAGTTTGGCCTGGGTCTTGACGTCCATCTCGCCGACCTCATCGAGGAACAGCGTGCCGCCGTCGGCAGCGCGGATGAAGCCCATCGTGTTGCTCTCGGCCCCCGTGAAGGCCCCCTTGACGTGCCCGAACAACTGGCTTTCCAGCAGCGTGTCACGAAGGCCCGTGCAATCCACCGCGACAAACGGCCCGCTCCCGCGACGGCTCTGCGCGTGGATCGACCTGGCGACGAGCTCCTTGCCCGTGCCCGACTCGCCCGTGATCAGAACCGTGCAGTCCTTCGTCGCCACCGCTTCGATCAGGCGACGCAGCCGCCCGATCTGCGGCGAAGTCCCGACGAGCACCGAATGCCCGCTCGGGCTTGTCGATGTCTGCGTCGGTGTCGCAACGGGCGCGGCAACCTCAATACTTCGGGCCGCGGCCGTCGCGGCAGAACTCGGAACATGGGCAGTCATGGCACATCCTCTTTCCCGCGACCTTTCGGCCGCCCGATCTCTCATCCGCTGCCGAACCAGAAGCGCACCGCCTCCGTTCGAGATCTCCTGCCGCACCGGTTCGGCAAGGGACCATCATCAGCGTGCCCAGGTTGGAAAGCGACCACTCTCCCTCACCTTGGGCGTGCCTCTACGGTACACCATGTGTGACGGTTGTGCAAGCATTTTGGTCCAGAACGGCTGTACCGTTTCGAACGATTCATCCATTCTGAACGTCCGAAAACCCGCACATTGTCTCAAGTTCACGCCGTGCGGATGATCACGACCGAGAAGAACCCGGATCAGATCGCAAAAAACAGATCGCCGGTCTGTTTTATCGGCAAGAGCCCACCCGGTGATTGCGACCATGTCAGAACCGGGGTTTTCCCGAATCCGACAGAATCGGCGGGACGTGATCTAAAACGCGACTTCTGTCCTCAGGCCGCCAACGGTCGCGTTCTGGACCTCCTGCTTTCCACCCGGGTTGATGATGTGCTGGATGTAGGGCTTGACGCTCAGGAACGGCGTGACCTGAACCTTGTAGAACGTCTCGATCGCCAGTTCGTCCCGCGTGAACGTCTCGTTGGGGTCGCGGGAAGTGCCGGCAAGGGCCAGCAGCAGGCCGGCGGCGTCGTCCTCTCGGCCCGAGCAGGTGCCGCGGAGGGTCAGGCCGGTGGAGATGGACCAGGCCTTGTCGACGAAGGCTTCGTCGGTCACGGCGCCCTGAACGAACGCGAAGAGGCCGCGGGTGTCGGGCGGGGTTCCGGCGGGGGCGTCGGCCGGGGTGGGCTCGCGCTGGAAGAGCTGCTGCTCGAGGATGGCGTACCCACCGGAGAGGCCCCGGCCCTTGGTGGTGTCGAAGCGATCCCGGAGCGAGGTGGTGACCCAGCCGCCGCCGGCGAGTCGGCCCGAGCCCATGGAACGGGCAAAGGGCAGGTGAGACCAGACCAATCCGGCTTCGCCGATGAAGTACAACTCACTGCCCTCGAAGGCGGACTTGGGGCCCTGGGAGCCGGTGTTGATCCCGATGCCGCCGGAACCATCGAACGCGCCGCCTGAGATGTAGAAGTTCTCGCAGGGTTTGATGGCCAGGACGATGCCGGTGGCGGTGTTGGGGTAGGTCGGCAACTGAGAGTCAGCGCCGGGAGGGCTGGCGCCGCCGCCGTGAACGAACTCGTCGGCGTTGTTGACGAACATGAACTCGCTGGCGGCCTCGATTTTGCCGACCTTGAGGCGGAAGAGGTCGTCGGTGAAGGTTTACTGGAGCCAGAGTTCGGAGAGCTGGTGGACGTTTCGGCCGGTGTCCAGGGCGTCGGTCTGCATGAGCGAGCCGACGTCGCGCGACCCGCCGCGGACATCGCTGGAGTAGAAGTCAGCGAACGCGCTGAGGCCGGTGAGGCCCGCGAGCGTGCCGAAGTCGACGGCGAGGTTGGCGTCGATGAGCGAGCGTGTGCTGGCGCGGCGGTTCTGCCCGCCGGACCAGACGCTGGCCCAGTCGTAGGTGAACGAGGCGTTGAACTCGATGCCAAGATCGAGCAGGGCGGTGCGTGCGCCAGCCCAGTCGCCGGTGGCCTTGTTCCACTCCCACCAGGGGCGGTGGCCGAACCAGGAGCGCGGCTCGGCGGGTTCGGCGGGCCGGTCGGGCTCGGCGGGTGTCGCCGGTGCGTCGCCCGGAGCGGGGACTTTCGGGGCCGGGGGTGTCTGAGCGGGCGGGTTGGCCTGCGGTGCGGTTTCGCGGCCCGGGATGCGTCGCGGGCCGGCGCCGCCTGGATCCGCGGCGGAGTATTCGCTGGAGGACTCGACCCCCGCGACCTGCGCCATGGCGTACGGCGAACCGGCGAGCAGCAGAAGGACGGCAATGGTGTTCGGGCGAATCTTCATGCGTGACTTCTCGGGCATGGGCGATGCGTGGCACCCGACGCGGGGCTGGCGATGGGACTTCGGTCAGATGTCGGGGCGGCTTCCGATGCGACGGCGGTGAATCGCGCGTGGATGGCAAATCCACCAACGCGCGTGGACCGAGAACACGCGCGAGCGGGGAGCGTTCGGACCGGGAACAATGGCGGATGATCGAACACCGAGACTTTGGCGCGACGGGGCTGCGGGTGAGCGTGCTGGGCTTTGGCGGGGCGGAGATCGGATTCATGAGCACGCCGATGGACCAGGTGACGTCGCTGCTCAACGCGGCGCTGGACGCGGGCATCAACGTGCTGGACACCGCCGAGTGCTACAACGACAGCGAGGAGAAGATCGGCAAGGCCGTGGGCCACCGGCGCAAGGACTACTTGCTGTTCACGAAGGTCGGTCACGAGCACGGGCTGGGCAAGGACGCGGACTGGTCCGCGGCGAGCATCGAGCGATCAATCGACCGCTCGCTCAAGCGGCTGGCGACGGATCATCTGGACCTGGTGCAGTTGCACTCGTGCAAGGCCAGCGACCTGGCTAAGGGCGAGTGCATCGAGGCGCTGGAGCGCGCCAAGGCCGCGGGCAAGACACGGTTCATCGGCTATTCGGGCGACGGCAACGACGCGCTGACGGCGGTGATGACGGGGCGCTTCGACACGCTGCAAACCTCGATCAACATCGCGGATCAGCGCGTGCTCGAGGATGTTCTGCCCGCGGCGGCAAAGCGCCGCATGGGCGTGATCGCCAAGCGTCCGATCGCCAACGCCGCGTGGCAGCACGAGCAGCAGCCGAGCAACGGGTATCACGTCGAGTACTGGAAGCGGCTCAAGGCGCTGGACTACGCGTTCTGCAAGAAGCCGCTGGAGGAGGCGGCGTCGATGGCGCTGCGCTTCACGCTGAGCCAGCCGGGGGTGCACGTGGCGATCGTCGGCACGACGCGGGCCGAGCGGATCGCGACGAACGTGAAAGCCGCGGCCCGCGGCGCGCTGCCGCCGGCGGGGATCATGGCCATTCGGGGGCGATTCAAGAGCGTCGCTGGCGGGGATTGGGTGGGACAGGTGTAAGAGCTCAGAACTCAAAGGCTCGGAGCTCAAAGGAAGGCAGAATGCGTTGGTTCGGGGTGCTCTGAAACCTGAGGTTTGAGAATTGAGTCTTCTCTCCCGTCGCATAACGCTGCGAAACTGGAGAGAGCCTGCGGATGGGGTAATGCGGGCGGTGGTGCTGCGTCTGCCCATCTTGCCTACACGGCACCGGCTTCGCGCGCGGCGCGATCGGCATGATCGGTGCGCTTGGCGCGGGGCGGGCGTGTGGCATCTTCATGTCTGGCGTGCTGACCCGGTGCGCCGAGTAGGGAGAAGGGCAGAAGGAGTATGCAAGTCAACGGAGTTTCGCCGTACGGACAGATCTATCAGGGAATGTCGATCGCGGAGATTCAGAAGAGCCTGACGACGGGCGGCATGGCGCAGGGGCAGTCGGTGTCGAGCGTTCAGTCGGCGCTGAACGAGGGCTCGTTCGAGTATCGCGCGCCTGACACGGTGAGCCTGAGCAAGGAAGCGCTGGCGATGGCCGGGCAGATCGCCGCGATTCCCAAGGGCATCAAGCCCTGATCGATGCGGACATAGAAAGGCGAGGACCGAGCGCACCCGGACGGGGATGACCGGGAGCCGCAGGACCGCTCGGGTCTTCGGGCGACTGAGACTGTTTCATCGCGCTGGCGTCGGCGGGGATGAGGACCCCGCGGGCGATCATCGCGAGCCTGGTCGCGTTCTCCATGTGCAGTGCCGGGAGCCTTGAAGGGCTCCCGGCGCACTTTCGGGGCCGGTGTGATCTGGTCGCAGACAGCGCAGGGTCTCCGAGGCTCGGCCGGCGCTCGGGCCGGACGCCCGCGCGCGCCGAGCGTGGCGACGGTTCGCGTCAGTCCTCGCTCTTGTCCGAGTCGACGGGGACTTTGCCCCGCAGGATGCTCTCGCGCAGGCCGTCGAAGCGGGCCAGGGCGGCATCGAGATATGCCCCGGCGAAGAACGCGATGAGGCTGATCATCAGCGCGATGCGCAGGTAGTCGCTGGAGCTCTTGACCGGTTCGAGCGCGCCCTTGACGCCGATCTCCGCGACGAGGTACACGACGGCGGAGAAGACGCCGACGATGAAGCCCAGCGAGGTATCGACCAGCAGCGATCGCGGGCTGGTGGTCTTGCCGCGACGCATCAGGCGGAGGGTCTGGACGCTGGCGCCGATGACGCCCGTGAGGGTTGCGGTGGCGATGAGCAGGGGGATAGCCCATGCGCCCGGGTAACTCTTGGGGTCGCCGCCGATCTGGCTGGCGATGACCGACGGGCCGGTTAGGCACGCGACCCAGAGGAGCATCGCGGCGAGCATCACGAGCACGACGGCGTAAATGAGCCCGGCGGGGGTCTTGCTGCGGATCATCGCGGCGCGGAGCCGGACCGTGACGTCGACAACGTTCTTCGCGTCGGATTCACCCTTCCAGGTCGAGTACAACTCGTCGACAAGTTCGTCGTCAAGGTCGTAGAAGAACTCGCGTCGGTGCGATGATCCGTAACTCCAGACCGCCTCGGCCGCGCCGCCGAAGCAGCCGACGGGGACGATGGCCTTGGACATGAGCGAGGCGGCCAGGCCGACGGACTTGGTGCCCTTGCTTCCGCCGAAGAGCACGACGGCGTCGCAGGACTCGAGCGCCTTGATGTTGATGGCGTCGGCGTCGACGGTGTTGGGGTAACTGCGTCCGGTGACCCAGTCGTTGTTGATCTCCAGGGCGCGGAGTTCGTCGGGCGCATCGGAGGGGAAGTGCAGTTCGACCCCGCCCAGCCGACGGGCGTTCGCGCCGGCGCGCTCATGTGCGGCCTTGAACCCGGCGACGACCGGCTCGGCGAGCACATCCACACGGTCGGCCATGGTGATGACGGTGCAGCCGGCCTCGGCGAACTTCTGGCTGACCAGTTGGACCGCGGCGCCGATCTTGTCCCACTTCTCTTCCCGCTGCGGATCGGGAGCGAGGTGGCTGGCCGAGCCGATGATCAGCACGCGGGTGCGTTTGCGCATAGAGAGCAGCATACCTCAAAGCAGGCCGAGCGACGGTCACCGCGCGCTGCGACGCAGATCCGGCCCCTCGGGCGGAAGCCGGGGTGCGACGCCCATAGGATTGGCCCCTTCTTTGGAGACCTTCGCATGACCGCCCCCGCCCCCAAGTCGATGGACGCCATCATGGCCCTGTGCAAGCGCAGAGGCTTCGTGTTTCAGGCCAGCGATATCTACGGCGGGATCAACGGCTTCTGGGACTATGGCCCGCTGGGCGCGCAACTGAAGAAGAACCTGCGCGATGCGTGGTGGCAGGACATGATCATGAACCCGTGCTGGGGCCGCAAGGGCCCGAACGGCCAGCGCGTGCAGTGCGTGCCGCTGGAGACGTGCATCATTCAGCATCCGAAGGTGTGGGAGGCGAGCGGGCATCTTGCCGGCTTCGCGGATCCGATGCGCAAGTGTCCCGGGTGTGGCCACTTTGTTCGAGCCGACCAGTTGTGGGACGTGCTCGTTTCCACATCCGAGTGGTTCAGCTCGATGATCCAGGAGTTTGAGCCGGCCCCGGCTGGCACTCAGACGCCGGTGCTGGACTCGCAGCGATTGCTCAAGTGGGCCCGCGGCAAGGGCAAGCGGCTCGCGCCGAACCTCGCGCTGGTGAAGAACCCCGAGGTGACCTTGGCGTGGCTTGTAACACGGGTCAACGGTCAGCCAGAGGCTCCGCCCGATGTCATCGAGATCGTGCGTCACGTTGCGACGGAGCAACTCAACGCCACGGGGCTGCAGGATCCGTGCCCGCGCTGCGGCGCGGTGCTGGGCACGCCCGCGCCGTTCAAACTGATGTTCGAGACCTTCGCCGGGCTTACGCACACGGACGACAACCGGGTCTATCTCCGCCCCGAGACGGCGCAGGGCGTGTTCCTGCACTTCAAGAACGTCGTCGACTCTTCGCGCGTGAAGATCCCCTTCGGCATCGGCAACTCCGGGCGCTCGTTCCGCAACGAGATCACGCCGCGCAACTTCACGTTCCGCTCGCGCGAGTTCGAGCAGGCGGAACTGGAGTTCTTCTGTCACCCCGACGAGAGCAAGGACTGGTACGCCTTCTGGCGCGACTTCCGCATGGACTGGTGGAAGAGCATCGGGCTGGCCGGCGAGAACCTGATCCTGCGCGAGCACGCTCAGGACGAACTCTCGCACTACTCCGTCGGCACCAGCGACGTGGAGTACCGCTTCCCGTTCACGTCCCCCGGCTTCGGCGAACTCGAGGGCATCGCCCACCGCGGGAACTACGACCTGACCCAGCATCAGACGCACAGCAAGGTCAAGCTCGACTACTTCGACACCACCCGCGGCGAGCTGCTGCCCAACGGCGGGCGCAAGGGCGAGCGGTACATGCCGCATTGCATCGAGCCCGCGGCGGGGCTCGATCGCGGGGCGCTGGCGCTGATCTGCGAGGCGTACACGCGCGATGACACGCGCCCGAGCCCGGAGTTCCTGAAGCTGCACCCGCGCGTGGCGCCGATCAAGGCGGCGATCTTCCCGCTGATGGACAAGGACGGCATGCCCGAGATCGCCGACAAACTCACGGACGATGTGTTCGCGAAGTTCGGCCGGTACGGGTTCATCGAGACCGACGCCAAGCAGAGCATCGGCAAGCGCTACGCCCGCATGGATGAGGCCGGGTGCCCGTTCTGCTTCACCATCGACGGCGACACGCTCAAGGACCAGACGGTGACGGTGCGCGACCGCGACACGGGGCAGCAGCAGCGCATCGGCGTCGACAAGGTGTGCGGGTTCCTCACGGAGAAACTGGGGCTGTAGAGCGATGCTGATTCGCCGAACGGTGTCGATACAGCCGGCCGACTCCGATGCAGTTCGGGAGCGGTTGGCGTCGATCAGACGCCCGGTGCGCTCCATCGTCATCAGTTCGTTCGTCGGCGTCATCGGCCTGGCGTGCGTCGCGGCGTCGTTCATCCTGATCCATCGCCCGGGCGCTGTCGGAGCGCTCGGAGGAATGGCGCTGCTGCTGGCCGGTTGCGCGATCGCTGTGATTTCTCTGATCGCGGTCATCGACCAGGCACGCCGACGCCTGAGTGCGGCGGCGGAGTCGCGGGTGCTCCGTGGAGCGCTCGAAGCGGGCGCGGTGCTGGAGATATCCGTCGCATTCGACGCGGCGTGGGCCCTGCTCGAAGAGCACACCGACCCGGACAAGCCGCGGTATCTAGTCCGCCTCTCGGGCGACTCGTTCGCGATTCTGCCGGAGGGCGCCCCGGTCGATTGCGACGACGGCGGCGCGAAGTTCATGACCTCGCCGATGTCAATCCGCTTTCTGCCAAGTGATGAGGACAACCCACTGCGGTACGAGTCGCCGAGAAGCGCGACTCGCGTCGCGGTCAGCGAGGAACTGATGGAACTTGATTCCGAGGACTGGTCACGGTGGCTGGACCGCGCGGAGAACATGAAGCCCGTCGCCTGGAAGCAACTGCCCCGCTCATGGCGACGCATCGTCGCGGGCGGGCCCGCCGATAAGAGCGAAGAGCCGCCGGCGCTCGAGGAGTGAGCGCCGCTCAGGCGGGCGCGCGCTCCGGATCCGGAAAGTCGCGCTCCAGGGCCGACACAAAGTCCGTCACCATGCTGTACACCGGGCGGTGGAGGTTCTCGACCTGACCCGTGCGGGTCGCGGCCTCGCTGAAGGCCTCATCGAGCTGCGCCAGGGTGTGGGCCCAGACGACGATGTGGAACTCGCCCAGGCCCGCCGGGCCGAAGCCGAACTTGCGGCGCGTCAGGCTCCAGCCGACGATCTTGTTCTGCGACTTGAAGTGGTCCAGGTACGCGCGCACGGCGTCAGCGAACTGAAGGTCCTTGTGAGACTCGCGCAGGTTGACCCACATGTGGTAGTAGTTCATGGTCCGAGCGTACACGCGCACCACGCGCGGCGGAAATGAAGAAGGCCCGCGCCGATGTGGCGCGGGCCTCGGGATTTCACAAACGGCGCACCGGCGAACCGCCGGCACGCATGGGCATCAGGCGCGACGGCGACGCGTCGCGACCAGGCCGGCCAGACCCATCACGCCGGCGACGGCCGGGGTGGGGATGATCTGGGCGCGGATCTCGCCGCCGGGGAACGCGGTGGTGTGGACATTGAAGTACGTGCGGCCCGAAAGCAGATTCTCGAGCTCAGCCGCAGGCCAGGCGAACGGCGCGTTGAGCGTACCGCCGCTGTTGAACGAGGTGCTGCCGATGGCAAAGAGGTTCCAGGCCGGGCGGCCGCCGGAGAGCGGCATCCCGTCGAGGCCGACGATCACGGGCCCGTTCACGCCGGCCGCGGCGCGGTGGACGTGGGCGACGGTGAGCGGAGCGCTGAGCGTGCCCCAGGAGCCCGCAAGGGTCCAGGCGCGCGTCGCGGTGTCGATGGTGACGGTCAGCGAGCCGGTCGCGGTGGAGTTGTTCGCCGGGACTTCCTGGTTCCCGTCAAAGGTCGCCGTGAGCGTGACGATGCTGGCCTGCGCGCCAGCGGCGAGCACGAGTGCGGAAATGGTACCGACAAGAATGGACCTCATGAATCTCTCCTCAAACAAAGACCCATCGCCGAACGACCGAATCAACCCACGCGAGTCGACTTCTCGTTCCCGACAGGCCGTTGAAGATTGGTCGGACTCTGGTCAAGTTGGACAAGGAAACTCGCCGTAAATTCAACTCCTGACCTGCCGGACGGATTTTGTCCGGGCGGTCCACCAGCCGTCGGCGATTCCGAGTATCATCCGTCCGAGTCGGAGAACGTTCGTACCCCGCGAGACTCGAGGGCTCGATCATGGCTTCTGTCGTCTTCTACTTTCAGGTCCACCAGCCCTATCGCCTTCGGCGGTACAGCGTCTTTGACGCCGACCCGTTCTACTTCGACAGCCAGAAGAACGGGGAGATCTGCAAGAAGGTCGCCGAGAAGTGCTACCGCCCCGCGACGAACCTGATTCTGGACCTGGTCAAGCGGCATCAGGGGCGCTTCAAGGTCGCGTACGCGCTCACCGGCGTGGTGATCGATCAGTGGCAGGAGTTCTGCCCCGACGTTCTGGACATCTTCAAGCGCCTCAACGACACCGGCTGCGTCGAGTTCGTCGGCGAGACGTACTACCACTCGCTGTCGTTCCTGTACTCGCGCGAGGAGTTCAAGGCCCAGATCGATGCGCACACGAAGAAGATGCAGGACCTCTTCGGCCAGACGCCCAAGGTCTTCCGCAACACGGAGCTGATCTACAACAACGACCTGGCACACTTCATCTCGACCATGCCCGGCGCCGACGGCAAGCCGCGGTTCCTCGGGGCGATCTGCGAGGGCGTGGACAACCTGCTGGGCTACCGCTCGCCGAACTATGTCTACCGCCCGCCGCACACCGGCGATAACGCGCTGGGCAAGCCCTTCGGCGTGCTGCTGAAGAACTACCGCCTCAGCGACGACATCGCCTTCCGCTTCAGCAACCGCGGCTGGGCCGAGTGGCCCCTGACGGCCGAGAAGTTCGCCACGTGGGTCAACAAGATCAACGGCGACGGGTACGTCTGCAACCTGTTCATGGACTACGAGACCTTCGGCGAGCACCAGTGGGCCGACACGGGGATCTTCAAGTTCCTCGAAGCGATGCCCGAGAAAATCTTCGACGTCAACCCCGGGAACAACGACTTCGCGACGCCCACCGAGGCGTTCACGCGATTCGCTCCCGTTGGCGCCTACGACGTGCCGCACATGATCTCATGGGCCGACACGGAGCGCGATCTCTCGGCATGGCTGGGCAACGCGATGCAGAGCAACGCGCTCAACGAGGTCTACCGCCTCGAGAAACTCATCCGCCAGCGCGCCGACGCCGCCAAGGCCACGGGCGACGCCAAGGCGATCGAGCACGCCAAGTACCTCATCGAGGACTGGCGAAAACTCACCACCAGTGACCACTTCTACTACATGTGCACCAAGTACTGGGCCGACGGCGACGTGCACAAGTACTTCAGCCCGTACGAGAGCCCCTACGACGCGTACATCAACTTCATGAACGTCATGGACAACCTCCGCACCCGCGCCGCGGTCTGATCGGGGGGAGGGGCCATCGGCACTGGGCCATAGGCCATCGTGAACAGGCCGCGGGCACCTGCGCGCACACGCTTGTCGAAGGCCGATGGCCGATGGCCCAAGGCCGTTGGCCCCTCCGCCTCACCTCGGCCCGGCGATCACGCTCGCGTCGACCGCCTGAAGCACGCTCAGGTCCATCGCGGGGATCGTGCTGAGGTCGATCACCTCGCCCATGCGTCCCGCGGCGTCGATGATGTGCACCACCGGTCGGTCGATCATCTCCGCGTGGGAGCCGATGACCCGGGCCAGGCGCTCGTCGTTCAACCGCACAACGCTCGACACGGGGAAAAGCCCGCAGCAGCGCACCAGCAGTCGCGCCGCGGCGCGGTCGAGTTCGCCCGTGCTCGCACGCCGAACGACCTGCTCCATCGCGTCGTACGCCAGCAACGGCTCGCGATGGGGCCTCGGGGCGGTCAGCGCGGCGAAGACATCCGCCACCGCGACCAGACGCGAGATTGGGTGCGTGCGTCGCTCATCGATCCCGCGCGGATAGCCCGATGCATCGCTGCGCTCGTGATGCTCGTAGACCGCTCGCGCAACCTGCGAGGGAAGATCGCCGATGGCCTCCAGCAGCATCAGCCCGATCGCCGGGTGCCGACGGACGCGGTTAACCTCCGCTTCGTCCAGCGGGCGATCGGCACGCCGGACACCCTCCGGGATCATCGTCATGCCCACGTCGCTGAGCAGTCCCGCAAGGCCCGCCTGCAGAACCCACGATCGCGCCCATTTCGCTCGCGAACTCATCGCCACGCACAGGCATGCGGTGGTCAGCATGTGGTCCGGCAGATACTCCGCCCGACGCGGGGTGTTCAGGGCCAGTTCGCAGAAGCGCCGGGGCCAGCGCGCGTGCAGCGCCATGAGCTCCTGAACGATCGCGCCGGGCTCATCGAGTTTCACGGGCAGGCCCGCGGTCAGGCGCGCCAGCGTCTGACGCTGGCCCTGAACCAGTCGCGCGCGAAGGTCAAGCAGCGTGCGACCGTCGGGCCAGCCCGAGAGCGCCTGGTCATCCAGCACCGGCGCATCCAGCCCCGTCGGCGGCTCGGTCGCGTGGCGGTTCCACTGGGCGGCGCGCTGCGAGGCCATGTCGTCGGCCAGCCGCACCATCGTCGATCGCACGCGCGAGAGTTGATCGTGGCGGATCGCCCAGGGCCGCGAGCGATCCGGTGGGAGCGCGACCCCGGCGGCGGGAACCTGATTCTCCGGGTCGAGGGGATCGATCACGCCCTCGGGCTCGCCGAACTGCCCGCGGGGGCCGTCGAGTTCGATCGGCTCGTACGCGCCCATCGCTATCGCGTCGAGGTGATGCTCCTCGAAGGGCTGGCCGGGCTCGGCGGTGAGCACGCCGCCCTCGCTGATGATCGGGCCGTGCGTCGCGGTCAGTCGCGACGCACGAACGCGGCGCACCAATCGGGCCCGCGCGATGTCCGACACGCTCTGGGCCATGACGAACACCGGCTCGCCGCTGGCGCGCAGGGCGCCGATCATCGCTTCGGTCAGCCTCACATGTGGCGGGAGCAGCTTGATCCCCTGGCGCGAGAACAGCGCCTGGGGCAGCATCTGCCCGACGTGCAGGTCGCGAACTGGAAGGAGTTGCGCCAGGGTGGCTCGTCCGGTCTGCGAGAGGACATGCGCACGGCGCACGCGCGCCGGTCGACCCTTGCGTTATCGGCAACTCCGGGCACGATCTGAACGCCGACCCCCACCTGCGGGCGACGCGCCGAGATGGTCCGAGAAAAAAGCCGCCCGGGACGTTCCCGGGCGGCTTTGGAGTCTGGCGGATTGTCGGCGTCGCGTGCTGCGCGACGGCCGGGTTTACTTGGCGGACTCTTCCATGATCACGGCCTGAGCCGCGGCCAGGCGTGCGATCGGGACGCGGAACGGCGAACAGGACACATAGTCCAGGCCGACGCGGTGGAAGAAGTGCACGCTCTTGGGATCGCCGCCGTGCTCGCCGCAGATGCCGACCTTGAGCTTGGGGTTGGTCGCCCGGCCCTTTTCCAGACCCATCTGGACGAGTTGGCCGACGCCGCCCTGGTCGAGGCTCTGGAAGGGGTCGCCGTCGAGCAGTTCGCGGTGGAGGTAGTCGGGCAGGAAGTTGTTGATGTCGTCGCGCGAGAAGCCGAAGGTCATCTGCGTCAGGTCGTTGGTGCCGAAGGAGAAGAAGTCGGCCTGCTCGGCGATCTCGTTGGCGGTGACGGCGGCGCGGGGCACCTCGATCATCGTGCCGATGGGGATGTCGATGCGCTTCTGCCAGCCCTTCTCGAGACGGACGCTGTTGATCGTGTCGAGGGTGAGCTGGCGGAGGTACGCCAGTTCCTTGCGGGTGCCGACGAGCGGGATCATGATCTCGGGCATGGCCTTGATCCCGTTGGCGACGCAGTCGAGCGTGGCCTCAACGATGGCCCGGACCTGCATGACGAGGATCTCGGGATAGGTCACGCACAGGCGGCAGCCCCGGTGGCCCAGCATCGGGTTGGCCTCGTGCAGCTCGTTGACGCGGTGCTTGACCTTGTCGAGCGTCACGCCCATGCTCTTGGCCAGCTCGGCCTGCTGCTTCTCCTCGTGGGGGAGGAACTCGTGCAGCGGCGGGTCGATCAGGCGGATCGTCACGGGCATGCCCTTCATCGCCGTGAAAAGCCCGACGAAGTCGTCGCGCTGGTGGGGCAGAAGCTCGCCCAGGTACTTCTCTCGCATCTCCTTGCTGTCGGCAAGGATCATCTTGCGCATGCTCTTGATGCGCTCGCCGTCGAAGAACATGTGCTCGGTCCGGCACAGGCCGATGCCCACCGCGCCGAACTCACGGGCGCGACGCGCGTCGGCCGGGGTGTCGGCGTTGGTGCGGATGGCCAGGCGGCGGTACTTGTCGGCCCAGCGCATCACGGTGGCGAAGTCGCCCGAGAGCTTCTCGGGGATGACCACCGGAACGGTGCCCGCCATGACCTCGCCCGTGCTGCCGTCGATGGAGATGATGTCATCGGGACCGAATGTCTGGCCGGCGACGGTCATTCGCTTGGCCTTGGTGTCGATGTGCAGTTCGCCCGCGCCGACGACGCAGCACTTGCCCCAGCCGACCGCGACGACCGCCGCGTGGCTGGCGCGGCCGCCGGTGCTCGTCAGGATGCCCTCGGCGCTGTGCATGCCCTCGACGTCCTCGGGGCTGGTCTCCTCGCGGACGAGGATGACCTTCTCGCCGCGATGGCGACGGTCCACGGCCTCGCCAGCGGTGAACGCGATCTTGCCGACCGCGGCGCCCGGCGAAGCCGGGATCCCGCGGGTGAGAATCTTGGCCACCTTCTTCTTGGTCAGGTCGAAACTCGGGAGCATGAGCTGGACCAGGTCGCCCGCGGGGATGCGCACGACGGCCTGCTTCTCGGTGATGAGCTTCTCCTTGACCATGTCGCAGGCGATCTTGACCGCGGCCATGCCGGTGCGCTTGCCCGAGCGGGTCTGGAGCATGTACAGCTTGCCGCGCTCGATGGTGAACTCGATGTCCTGCATCTCGCGGTAGTGCTTCTCCAGCTTGGTCTTGATCTTCATCAGCTGGTCGTACGCCTTCTTGTCCCACTTGGTCATCTCGTCGATGAGCTTGGGGGTGCGGATGCCCGCGACGACGTCCTCGCCCTGAGCGTTGATCAGGAAGTCACCGTAGAACTTGTTCTCGCCCGTGGCGGGGTTGCGCGTGAAGCCCACGCCCGTGCCCGAGTCCTCGCCCATGTTGCCGAAGACCATGCACTGAACGTTGACGGCGGTGCCGATGAGGCCCTGGATGCCCTGGATCCGGCGGTAGGAAACGGCGCGGTCGCCGTTCCAGCTCTTGAACACCGCCTCGATGGCCAGTTCGAGCTGCTTGTACGGGTTCTGCGGGAACATCTCCCCGACCTTCTTGCGGAAGACTTCCTTGTACGCCTCGCACAACTCGACGATGCCCTGCTCGGGAACGTCCGTGTCGGTCTCGGCCTTGTACTTGGTCTTGATCGCCTTGAAGGCCGACTCGAAGAGGTGGTGGTCAACGCCCATGACCACGTCGCCGAACATGTTGATCAGGCGGCGGTACGCGTCGAACGCAAAGCGACGGTTGCCCGTGCGCTTGGCCAGACCCTCAACGGCGGCGTCGGTCAGACCCAGGTTCAGGATGGTGTCCATCATGCCGGGCATGCTGACCGCCGCGCCGGAGCGAACGGCCACCAGCAGCGGGTTGTCGCTGTCGCCGAACTTCTTGCCCGTCTCCTTCTCGAGGAGATTGATGTACTTGTGGACCTCGTTCATCAGGCCCACCGGCAGGCGCTGGCCGGCGCGGTAATACGCGGCGCAGGTCTCGGTGGTGATGGTGAAGCCCGGGGGCACCGGCAGGCCGATCTCGCACATGTCGGCGAGGTTCGCGCCCTTGCCGCCCAGCGACATCTTCAGCGAGGCGTTGCCCTCGGTCTTGGACGCACCGAAGTAGTAGACCATTTTGTTGGCCTGCAACTTCGAGGGCGTGGCCTTGCCGGTGATCAGCGGGCGGAGCCCGTTGGTCGAGCCGTTGGTATGGACGGGCTTCTTGGCGGTCGCGCTGGGCATGAGGGGTACCTTTCTTTCGGTCGTACGAGGCTGATTTTTGCCGACGTCTCGGGCGGGTGCCGTTCCCGCGCCGGGGGGCTGTTCTGGCCCGGTCTGCTCGAGCCGGGAACAGACACGACGCGGCGAAACACAATCCCGCGTGCCCGGCTCGGCTTATTCGATGGTCCAAAGGCCCGGTTGGGGCTCGGCCCGCACGCTCACGCCGACGCACTGTCGGGCGAGCGGGCGGATACCTTCGGACCCGAGAACAATGTTAGGAGCCCTCGGCGTGATTTTCGACGCAGAATCCGCGCCGATACCGCCCAATCCCCCCGGTGATGCGGTGGTCCCCCACTCCGCCGAGGGGACGTCGATCAAGCATCGTTTCCGCCTGATGAGCCAACAATCCGGGCCTGCGAGCCAAAACTCGGGGGATGCCCCGGTCTCACGCCCCGGGCCGACTTTACCCTCTGGCCGAGAGTACAGGCAGGTGCTGCGGACGCAAAGAAATAGACAGCCGGTCAAAGAGTGAGCCCTGGCCCGAGAGGGCTTCCCCATCGATCTGTCCCGGGGCCGGGCCGCCCACGGCCTCGATGACGATCTGGCTGCCGCGCTGGTAGACCAGATGGGCATCGCGGGTGTGTCGGCGGAGTCTGGCCATGGCGGCCCAGAGCAGGGTGCGGGCGGCGCTGGCGCAGGGCATGAAGGCGACGTCGAGTTGGCCGTCGGTCATGTCCGCGTGCACCGCCGGGTCGACTCGCATGGCGTATTGACGGCTGTTGCCGACGACGACGATGCCGCGTTGATCTCGAACGACTTCCTTGCCATCGACCACGACGCGCAGGCGTGGGAATGTGGGCCTGAGGAGTTCTGCGAGCACGGGGCGGAAGTAGGCGGAGTGGCCCCCGCCGAAAATCCCGCGCGCACGGTTCGCGGCGACGCGCCCGGTGACGCTGGCATCCGGCCCGCTGGAGCACATGAGCAGGAACGAGCGCCCGTTGCAGACGCCGACGTCGGCGTTGACAACGTGACGCCGGTACAGGGCGTTCATGAGTGTCTCGTATCGACGGCTCATGCCCCACTCGCGGGCGAAGAGGTTCTCGGTGCCCAGCGGGACGTGGTACAGCGGGACACCGGTGGCGATGGCATCATCGGCGCAATGGGCGACGGTGCCGTCGCCCCCGACGACCAGGATGGCATCGACGCCGGTCAGCGCGCCGCGGACGTCGGCGTCGATTCCCGGGCCGACTCGGACGAGTTGAACGCCGACGCCGTCGCGCACGAGGCGGTCCGCCAGCGGGAGCGCGACGCGCTGCGACTTGCCGTAGCCGCTGACGGGGTTGTACAGAAGCACGACACGCATGAGGCGGCTCCGGGCCCGCGCGGCGAGAAACCCGCGACGGGGAAGAGGATTATCGACGCTTCGGGCGTGTTTGGGGCGGATGAAGTGTCCGCGACGGGCAATCTTCACATAGCGGGCGGGCGAACGCGCGAGCCCGGGGATGGGCGGTGGGAAAGTCGCCCGACTCAATCGGCCTGGTGAACCGAACGCTGACCGGCCAGGAACATGAGCGTGCCGTCGGCGTCGGTGCGCCAACTCAGGCTCGCCAGCAGCGGGTTGATCCCGCCGCGGAGCCCGGCCAGCCGTGTGGCGCGGTGCATTTCCTCGCGCAGTTCGCGCTCGAGGCTCCAAGCGGTGCGGGCGTCGGGCGTGGGCAGGCCCCGGCGGCGCTCGGCCCGGAGCGCGACCTCCCAGGTGGTGAAACTGCCGACGCGACTCGGCGCGACGCCCGCGCTGCGCATGGCGTGCGCCAGCGTGGCCGGGCCGAAGAGGCTCACGTGCGTGTGGGGGATCCACTTTGAGAAGCCCGCGCCCAGGTCGCGCACGACGGGGGACTCGAAGTTGTCCGTGACGACGACGAGCCAGCCGCCCGGGCGCAGGACTCGCACCTGCTGGCGCAGGAACGCGACGGGATCGAGCGTGTGCTCGATGACCTCTGCGCTGAGCACGCAGTCGAACGACCCCGGCGCAAAGCCGGCGCGCTCCAGCGGCTCGTTGACCACCGGCACGCGCAGCACGGTGCGGGCGTGCAGCGCCTCGCCCCGGCTGACCTCGACACCCGATGCATCGATGCCGCGGGCGCGGAGCTCCGCGACGAGATAGCCATACCCACAGCCGACATCGAGCACGCGCGGCGCGGGCGAGCGGCGCTCCGGCGCGAAGACCTCGGGCAGCAGTTTGGGCAGCAGGCGGACGTTCACACGCGCATTGATGCGCTGGCCGGCGCGGTGCCAGTCCGAGCCCCAGTCCTGCGCGTAGTAGCGGGCGGTGGCGTCGGCATCGAAGACGCGCGAAGCGAGCATCATGCCGCAGCGTGTGCAGCGGACGACGGGGATGAAGCGGAAGTCGTGAACGATCGCGCGTTCGCCCGCCCCGGCGGCGCACAGCGGGCACGGCCCGCGGTCGACGAGGTTCACGATCTGGCCCGTGTGGTCGAGCAGCGCGGACGCGGCGTGCGCAGACGGCGCGGGCGGCGCGGCGGTCACTTGATGCCCGCCAGGCGACGGACGGTCTGGTCGAAGTTGCGGGTCATCGCGGTGACGAGCCCGTAGATGATCGCGGCGTGGATGGCGAGGCTGACCAGCCCGCCGATGATCAGGGCGGTGCGGGCCGCGCCCATGCCGCCGGTGCTGCGGGTGACGGTTTCCTGCAGGGCGATCTCGGGCTGAATGGTGGCGACGATCGCGGCGGCGGGGTTGAGTGCGGCCAGGACCGGGCCGAGCAGCGGGACGTCCGCCGCGGCCCGCCAGGCGCAGAGCCCGACCATTCCCGCGACGACGCCGACAACCGCGACGGTCTGCGTGACCGAGCCCAGCACGCCCCTGCTGCGCAGACTGAAACTCATGCCGATCATCACGCACAGCGCGATGAAGGGGATCATCGACAGCGCGCCGACGATTCCGGCCTCGGGCAGGACCAGCGGCACCTGCATGGCTCCGCCGAGCGCGGCGCTGTTGAACGTCACCTGCGTCCGCGATGCCGCACCCGGCGCGCCGGACTCCATCGCCCCGGCGATGCCGACGTACAGCCCGGCGACGAACAGCGTAAAGAGCGGGACCGCGAGCATGGGCAGCAGGTACGCCATCATGCCCTGAAGTTTTCCCGAGAGGTACTTCGCGGGCGTGATCGGCGTGGTCAGCAGCAGGTCGAGCGTGCCGTCCTCGCGTTCGCGGCTGACGGCGGTGGCGGACATGTTCACCGCGACGAGCGTGATGACCAGCAGTTCGCCCATGACCGTTGCCAGCAGCACGGTGCGGAAAGTCGTCTGTGTTAGCACGCCGGTATGGAACAGCACGACGATGAGCAGGCCCGAGAGCAGACCCGCGGCGATGAACGCGTACCGCGCCAGGATGCGCCCGAGCGTGGCGTTTCGGCTGGCGGCCTCGCGCCAACTGATCGGGTTGGCCCACACCGCGCGGGCCGGACGCGTCTCGCTTCCCGCGGCCCCGAGGCCCAGCATGCGCCGATACCACGGCGCCGGGCCGACGACCGCGCTCCCGCGCCCGCCCAGGCCGCCCAGACCCGCGATCCCGCCGACACGCACGGTGATGATCGACGCGGCGATGAGCAGCACGCTCAGGCCCGGAGCGATGATCAGGCTCGTCAGCACAGGGCGCTCCAGGAACCAGGCCTGGAGGCCCGCGCCGGTGCCCGGGGGCATGACCGGGTACGTGCTGGGCTCCAGCAGGGCCGAGAGCGTCAGGAACGGGTTGATCGCGGTCATGTACGTCACGCCCGGGTTGCCCGTGGCGGCGCGGATGACCGCGTCGGCGCCCGCGGTGATCGCCAGGTACGAGATCACGCTGACATAGAACGCGAAGACCGCCCGCTTGCCCACGACGCGCGAGACCGAGAGCGCCACCGCGGCGGACCCGACCAGCAGTGCCGCGCACGCCGCGATGAGGTAACTCAGGAAGATCCGGTCCCCCGGCACGCCGCCGAAGTACTGCGTAATGGCGAACAGCGGGAGCGAACTGATCAGCAGCGCCAGGATGAAGAACAACCGCCCGATGAGATTGCCCAGCACGATCTGGGTCGCGCCCAGCGGCGTGGTCAGCAGAATGTCCCACGTGCGCGGGTCGGCCTCCTGGGCGATCGCGCCGGCCATGAACACGGGCGCGAGGATGCAGATCAGCGCCACCTGCAGGAACGCGATGTACTTGAAGGCCGTCGCGCCCTGTGCGGCCAGATCACGGAAGTTCATCTGGTCGCCCGACATGAGCACCAGCAGCGCCCAGAGCAGCACGGCGATGAGCACGCCCAGATACGCCATGCGCAGGTAAAGATGCTTGCTCCGGCGCGAGCCGTTCTGAACCAGCCGAACCGCGATGGGGTTCGCCGGGCCCAACCTCAATAACCACGAAAGTGCGACGGGCATGGTGATGATGATAACCCAAGCCGGCGCAGGGGGGCTCGGGTCGCGGGCGGCACTGAAAATGTGCCCGGCGCGGGCGGGTTTGGCCGATACCAACGAGTCTGCGCGCTCGATGCGCGAACGCGAGAAGACCATGACCCAACCGAACATGCTTGTTCCCGTCAACCAGTTCACGCAGGCCGTCTCGGGCATGCCCTGGATCATGCACGTGATCATCGGCTCGGCCCTGCTGGCCGGGGCCACGCTCTGGCTGGTCGGGCGCAGCGTCATCCGCCCTGCAACCGCGACGATCGGCGCCGCGTTCGGTGCCGCGGCGGGGTTCGTCATGCTCCCGGTCATGGTCCCGCAGGCCGACGTCTCGCCTTACCTAGCCATGGTCGCAGGGCTGTTCCTCGGGCTCGTCGGCGGGCTCCTGCTGTGCAGGGTCGCGACGGCCATCACCTTCGGCTCGGTCCTGGGCGCGGGCTTCGGGCTCATCGCCGCGGCGGGGCTCAGCGTCGCGGGCATCGTCCGCGGCACCGGCGCGCCCGC
>VYLX01000014.1_pt1 | contig 42796 bp, 34 predicted proteins | sample 5114181 | NCBI WGS metagenome assembly VYLX01 (sample SAMN12291812, study PRJNA351875) | freshwater metagenome | isolation source: freshwater lake | place: USA: Michigan, Sherman Lake | collected 2011-08-08
CCTCCCCCCTCTCCCTCTTCCCCTCTTCCCCTCCCCTCTTCCCCCCTTTTTTTTTCGCGCCATCGCGCCTTCGTACAGTCTCTCTCCATCTTCCCTCCGTGTCCCCGTGTCTCCGTGGTTGTCCGTCGGTTTTCGCGTGGGGACTGGACCTTGGGGGCGGGGGTGCTGATACTCCATGGACGATAAATTCTCGGCAAAGGACGTGCCATGCGCCGATACGCATGTTTGGGCCCGTCTGCCGGGCACGGTTTGCATCCACCCGCGTCGGGCCAGGCCCTGCGTCGGGCCACTGTTCCGCACGCGAAAGGACCACACGCATGTCATTCGAAGCCGCTGTCCATGCTCAAGCCATCGAACTGGACCGCCTGTCCCTGGAGATGTGCGCCGCGGCCGGGTCCGGGCACCCGTCCACCGCGATGTCGCTCGGCCACATCATCACGGTGCTGATGTTCAACTCGATGCGCTGGAGCCCCGAGTACCCCGACTACCCGACCAGCGACCGTCTGGTGCTCAGCGAGGGCCATGCGGTCCCGATCGTCTACGCCGCGTGCGCGAAGCTCGGCGTGATGATCGGCAAGGACCCGGCCAGCCGCAGGCCGATGACCGTTGCCGACGCGATGAAGCTGCGCGAGGCCGCCAGCGAGATCGATGGGCACCCGAACCCCATGGAAGGCTTCCCGTTCTTCGATGCGGCGACCGGCTCCCTGGGCCAGGGCCTCTCGGTGGCCGCGGGTCTTGGCATCGCCGCCAGGCAGGACGGGATCGATCGCCGGATCTACTGCATCATCGGCGACGGTGAGAGCCGCGAGGGCCAGATCGCCGAGGCGCTGGACTTCATCATGGATCAGAAGCTCAGCAATGTGCTGGCGATCTTCAACTGCAACGAGTACGGGCAGGCCGATCGCGTGAGCAAGCAGCAGTCCTCGGCCGTGACGCGGGCCAAGCTCGAGGCCCTGGGCTTCAATGTGACGGAGATCGACGGGCACGCCCCCGCGCAGATCAAGACGGCGATGGACGAGTTCGCCAAGGTCAGCGCGACCCCCGGGCAGCCGATGGCGATCGTGGCGCGGACGGTCAAGGGCTGGGGCACCACCGTGATGCACGGCGGCGGCTGGCACGGCAAGCCGGCGACGGGCGAAGTGATGCAGAAGGCGATGGCCGAGCTCGATGAGCGTCGCGTGGAGCTGACCAGCTCGCTGGTCTCCAGCGACGGCTTTGAGATCCAGCCCCCGCCGCAGGCCAAGGACCGCGAGCTGCGCAACAACGACTTTGTGACCCTCGGCGAGATCGCCAAGAAGTTTGATCTGGTGAGCTCGATCCAGTCGGGCAAGATGGCCACGCGCCGGGCCTACGGCATCGCGCTGCGGGCCCTGGGCCAGGCCAACGAGCGCGTGGTGGCGCTGGACGCGGATGTGTCCAACTCCACGTACGCCGACATGTTCAAGAAGGACAAGGCGCTCGAGAGCCGGTTTGTCGAGTGCAAGATCGCCGAGCAGAACATGTACTCGGTTGCGGCGGGCCTGTCTGCCGCGGGCAAGATCCCGTTCTGTTCGACCTTCGCCAAGTTCGTGACTCGCGGGTACGACCAGATCGAGATGGCGATGAACAGCGGCGCGAACCTCAAGATCGTCGGAAGCCACGCCGGGATCACCCTGGCGGCCGATGGGCCGAGCCAGATGAGCCTGCCGGACATCTCGTGGTTCCGCTCGCTGAGCACGATGCGTGATCATCGCGGCAACCCCGGCTGCTACGTTCTTCAGCCCAGCGACGCGTACGCCGCGTACGCGCTGACGCACGCGATGGCCGAGTACGAGGGCGTGTGCTACATGCGCACGCTGCGGGCCGATACGGAGTTCATCTACAGCGATCAGACCGCGTTCAACCTGGGCGGGTTCGAAACCCTCAGCGAAGGCCGCGACGTGCTGCTGTGCGCCAGCGGGTACATGGTGCACGAGGCCAACAAGGCGCTCGATGCGCTGGACAAGGCCGGCGTCAGCGCCACGCTCGTCGACCTGTACTCCCTGCCCTTCGATGAGGACAAGCTGCTGGACATCGCCAACGCCAACGGCGGGTACATTGTCACGATCGAGGACAACTATGGCGGCGGCATCGGCTCGGCTGTCGCCGATGCGCTCACGGGAAGCGGCGACTCGTTCACGCTGCGTCAGATGTACGTCAAGCGCATCCCCAAGAGCGCCAAGACTCCCGAGGAAGTGCTCAAGATGTGCGGCCTGACCAGCGAGGACATCGTCAAGGAGACGATGAAGCTGCTGCAGGTGGTCTGATCGGCGATCGGAATCGTCAAGCAAGAGACTCTGCCGGCCCCGGACGCCCGTCCGGGGCCGGTTCGTTTTCACGCGGACGCGGCGGCTCGATGCGCAGGTGACGGCGGACCCTTCGCGCCGCCGCGGCGTCATGCCGCTACTGCGCCACTCTGCCGCTCTGCCACTGCGTCACGCCCCTACCGCACCAGCACACCGTGCGGGCCGACGCCGACGCCGACGGTGAAGTTGGCGGGGATGAGCGTGGGGCCCGCGTCGGGGGCCGTGACGCCCGCGGGAACGAGCTTGAAGAACGCCAGTTCGCCATCGACGACGCTCGGGTCGAACGTGCGGAACTGCGGGACGATGAGGTGCCTTCCGGCGGTGTCGAAGGCGATGCCCTCGGGCATCGCGTTGATCGGGATCTCGCCGTGGGGCGTGAGCGTGCCGGTGGCGGGGTCGCGGCTGAGCAGCGAGAGCGAGCCGCCGGGGGTCATGCGTGGATCGCTCGCCGGGAGCATGGCGCGCTTGAGGTTCGCGGTGACGACCCATCGCCCATCGGGGCTGATGGCCAGGCCCTCGGGCGAGATGCCGACGCTCGCGGTGGAGACCACTTCGTGCGTGGCGGCCTTGCCCGCGGAGACGCTCGAGAGGCGGATGACGCTGAGCGAGCCCTGCGGTGCGCCGACGAGGTAGCCCTCGACGTTCGGGCCCCAGTGAAGGTCGGTGGTGATGAAGTCCTTGCCATCGGGCGTGAACTGGCCGCTGAGCGGGTGCGGACCGGTGGGCACGGGCTGGCCCCACTGGGCGATGCCCGGCGCGCCGTCGTTCTTGTCGGGCGTGAACGCGTAGAACACGACGCGGTCGGCGCTGGGAACGGTGACGGCAAGGTGCTCGCCGTCCGGGTGCCAGACGACGCTGGAGACCTTGCCCATGCCCTTGTCGGCGAGAATGTCCGGGTCGGGGTCGATGCCGGGCAGGGTCCACTCCAGCAGCGCGCCGGGCTGGCCGTCGGGCGTGATGGGGACGATGACAAGGCTCCGGCTCTGGCCGACGCGGGCGATGGCGACGAACCGGCCGGAGGGATGAACATCGACGGAGGTTGGCTGCCCGCCGACATCGATGCGGCCGGTGACTTTGGGCTGCGCGGGGTCGGACAGGTCGATGATGCTCACGCGTGAACCGGCGGCCAGGTCGCGCATGGTGCGCGCGCCGGGGGCGGCGGGGCCCCGGCTCTCGGCGACGTAGGCGGTCTTGCCGTCGCGGGTGATGGCCAGGCTGGTGGGCGAGCCGATGACCGAGTTGCTGACCTCCAGCGAGACAAAGCCGGTGCTCCAGCGCTGCTCCTGTCCCGGGCGCGGGGCCAGCGGCAGGCGCACGAGGGCGAACATGTCGCGGTCGTTCTCGCTCCGGCGTGAGAGCTGGCCATCGGCGAAGGCGGTCGCGCCCATGTCGGCGTCGCAGATGACCGCGATGACGGTGCCGGCGATGTCGGCGGGCGTGGGGGGCGTCGCGGTGACGCCGCGGAGAGTGTCGGGCGCGCCCGTGGTGCCGGGGCTTGCGCAGCCGGCCGCGAGGGCGAGCCACGCGGCGGCGGTGGTGGCGAAAAGGACGCGCGAGACGTGCGGGCGGATCATGTGGGTGCTCCGTGTGCGGGGCGGTGGTGGGAGCGTACACGAGTCGGCGGGGCGGGCGTGTCAGCCCTTGAGCAGCGCATCGATGCTCAGCAGCGAGCCGGGGACGCGATCGGGCTCGATGCGGCCGGTGGGCTGCGTGCGCAGGGCGGTGAGCAGGGCGCGCAGGTCGCCGGCGAGCGGCGCGACGAAGACCATGGGCTCGCCGGAGATCGGGTGGCGGACGGCCAGTCGTGCGGCGTGGAGCGCGACGCGCTCGACGCGCGGCTCGTGCGGGCCGGGAAGCGGGCGGCCGCCGTACATGTCGTCGGCCAGGAGCGGATGGCCCCGGTGCTGAAGGTGCACGCGGATCTGGTGTGTGCGGCCGGTCTTGAGTTCGACCTCGACGAGACTCACGCGCGTGGTGTCCTGTGCTCGCGTGGTCTGCTGGGGCACCAGCGCGGGGCGGAGGCCCGCAAAGTCGTACATGCCAAGCACGCGGTAGATGGTGACCGCGGGCTTGCCCAGGTGATCGTGGCGGACGACCTGCTTCTCGCGGTGGCCCTTCTCGCGAGAGGGGCTGGGGCCGAGCGGGACGTCGACGACGTCGATCATGGGATCGAGATGGCCGTGGGCGAACGCGACGTAGCGTTTGTCGGCGGTGCGGTGCTCGAACTGAAGGGCGAGCTGCCAGTGGGCCTGCTCGCTCTTGGCGAAGACGATGACGCCGCTGGTCTGGCGGTCGAGGCGGTGAACAACGCCGGGGCGGGCGAACTCCTTGCCGACGGCCGAGAGATGCCCGGCGGAGCGATGGCGGAAGTGATACGCCAGGGCGTTGATCATGGTGCCCGAGAGCTCGCTGCGCGCGGGGTGAACGATGATGTCGGGGGACTTGTTGACGACGATCATGTGATCGTCTTCGTAGAGGACGTCGATGGGCAGGTCCTGCTCGGGCAGGTCTCGGCTGGGCGGCGGGGGCAGGAAGACCTCGACGCGGTCGCCGGCGCGGAGGTTGGTGCTGCTCTTGGCGGTGCGGGTGTTGACGAGCACGCCGCCGTTCTCGATCAGGGCCTGGAGCTTGGCCCGGCTCATGAAGGTGATGCGGTCGGTGAGGTACTTGTCGAGGCGTTTGTTCAGGTCGCGCTTGAGTTTGAAGACGACGCGAGCGGGCGGGAGTTCGTCATCGGCGTCGGTGTCGTCGGCAGCGCCCGGGCTCGCGATGGTCGGCGCGACGGTGAGGGCCGGCGCGTCTTCGTCGAGTTCGACCGGTGCGCCGGGCGAGGAGATGGCCTCGGGCTCGGCGGGGGCTGGCGGCGCGGGGGCCTGTTGCTCACGCTGTTGGAGGTGCCGGCGAACGGCCCGGGCGTCGACCTTGCCGCCGGGGGCGATGAGGTCGCTCGTGCGCGGCCGATGAAACTCCTCGCCTTGGGGCGCGGGGTCTGGGGAACGCGCGGCGGGGGTGGGCGAGACGGGACGTTTGGGCTTCTTGCCGCTCACGCGGGGGCTCCCGCGGATCAGGGCTTGGGGGCCTCGGGCGTCGGGGCCGGGGCTGGAGCGGGGATGGGTGCCGGGATCGGCGCCGGGATGGGCGCGGGCAGCGGGATGGGCTGGCCGCCCTGCGTCATGTTCGAGGGCGTGATGGTGGGGTTCTGCCCGGCCTGCAGAGCCTGGATCTGCTCGGGCGTGAGGGTGAACTCGGTCTTGATCGTTTCGCCGCGGGACTTGATGTCGGCCAGGGCCATGAGGGCCGGTGCGGTCTGTGCCGCGCCGAGCGTTTCCAGGCGCGACTTAGCGAGGTTGGCCTGCACGGTGAGTTTCGCGGCCTGCGCGGTGGTGGCGACTTCTTCGTAGATGCGTCGTGCGGCTTCGAACTCGCCGACGGACTCCTTGATCGCGGCCAGGCCCATGGAGGCGTTGATGAACAGCAGTTCGCGTCCGCTCTGGCCGCGGGTGTCGTCGGCGACGCCGGCGAAGAGTTTCTCGGCCTGCGAAAGGTGGTCCTTCCGCTGCTCTTCGGTCAGCAGGTCCTCGGGCTTCTCGGGCATGCCGTCGGCGTTGAGTTGCTTGCCGGGCTGTGTGCCGCGGAGGGCGCTGATGCGGTGCGCATCGCCCGCGGCGATCCGCGCAAGCAGCGACACGACGGGGTACTTGGCCTGTTCTTCGGCGACGCGCACGAGGCCGGCGGGGTTGCCGCCGGTACGGATTTCTTCGAGCGCGGCGTTGTACTGGTCCCAGGCCAGGGCCTCGGCGGCGGAGCGCTGACGCTTGAGATAGTTCCAGCCGGCGATGGAGCCGACGACCAGCGCGACGATGATCAGGACCGGGCCGGTCCACTTCTGCAGGAACTCGATGAAGTCCCGGTTCAGGCGGCTCTCGGTCTGGCCCGCGCCGATTTCGATCTCAGTCTGGCGACGATCAAGGCTCATGCGTGCAATCCTCTCAGGGCGCTGCCGACGACGGGGGTTGACAATGCGGTGTGTCGATCGGCCCCCGAATATGCGAGACTTTCGGGCTTCAAGGGTAGGTCGCATCCAGCGCCCGCCAGAAGCGCCAGGGACGGTTCTCGGACAGCCACCGACCGGGCACCAACCGCTCCCGAACATGCCCGACCAGGTCGGCGATTCCTGAGGGCGGTGATGTTCCCGCGGCGACCAGCACGTCGTGCGGCGAGGCGGGCGGGCCCTGATCGGCCCGCAGGCCCACACGGAGGACGTGCTGGCCCGGGACGGGCAGGTTGGGGGGAAGGACGAATGCTCCGGCGGGGCCGGCGCAGAGCACGAGCAGGTCGGCTCCGGCGGCCTCGACCAGTGCGCGCTGACGGGCGAGGGCGAGGAGCGGGTCGGGGGCGTGAGCCGATGCGGCGAGGGTGTCGAAGCCCGGCGTGTCGAGCCAGCGGACGACCAGGCCGGCCAGATCGATGGTTGCGCCGACGTGATCGCGCGTGGTGCCGGGCATGTCGTAGGCGAGAGCGACCCCCCGGCCGGCGAGGGTGTTGAGCAGGGTGGACTTGCCGATGTTCGCCGAGCCGATGGCCGCGACCAGCGCCGGGCGGATGAGCCGGGCGAGTGAGCGCTCGCGGTCGCGGTCGCGGTCGTCGCTGGCTTCGGCATCAGGGGTGGGATTAGTGGCCCATGTGCGCTCGGCGTCGCACGGATCGAGCACGCCAAGGGTGCGCCAGCGCTCGGGCTGGGCCAGCAACGCCTCGATCGCCAGCGGGCTGTGCGCTCGGCTCAGGGCCAGGAGCATCGCCGACTCCATGGGAGTTTCGGCCTCCGGGTACAGCCGACGGGCGAGGGCGACGACCGCCTCGGCGTGGAGCACGGGGGTGATGGCGGAAGTGTCGGGGGGTGCGGGGTCGTCGGCGTGCGGGGCGATGTGCACGCCGAGCGACACAAGCGCGTGCATGAAGGCATCGATCACCGCCGGTCCCGCGTGCAGCATGATCAGCGCCGTGCCCGGTGCCGGGCGCACGATCACTGCGCGCTCGTCGTGCAGCACGCTTCGTACGGCCAGTTCGGGGGCGTCATCGATGACGCCGGGTGTCGGGTCCGGGTTGGCCCTTTCGCGAAGCGTGCGGAGCAGGTGTGTGATCGCGCTCTCGGCGTCGTCAGGGCTGGCGACGGTCGGGTCGGCGTCGATCTGAATCGCGGCGATCGCGCTGCGGCCGTCGGGTGTGCCGGTGAGCAGCTGCGCCCGCAGGTTGGCGGGCGGCTCAGAGGTCATCGTCGTCGTCAGCGTCCGCGGCCCGGTCCGCGGCGCGGTCCGCGGGCGCGGCGTCTGCGTCGTCGTCATCATCGGGGTTGTCGACGGTGTCCATGACGATCTGCCACGCGGCGACCATGCCGATGAAGAGCAAATCGGGGACGATGTGCTCGACGAGTTCGTCGTGTTCGAAGAGCAGTGCGGCGTCGCCGCCGGTGGCGATCACGCGGGGGTACGCGCCGTTGCTGACGGCGAAGCGGTCGATGGCGCGGTGCGCCAGCCCGCGTGCGGCTTCGGCGCAGCCGATGAGCATGGCGTCGCGTGTTGTCGTGCCGACGGGCTCGCTTGGCACGGGCGGGAGGGGGAACTTGAGCACGTCGGGGAGCGCGCCGGTGCCGGCGGCGAGGCTTCGGAGCATCATGGTCAGGCCCGGGGCGATCGCGCCGCCGCGGAAGACGCCGAAGCCGTCGACCACGCTGACGGTCATCGCGGTGCCGGCGTCGATGACCACGCACGCCTCGCCGCTTTTGGCGAAGGCCGCCAGCGCGGTCAGCGCGCGATCGACGCCCACCGTGATGGGCGGGGGCAGGTCCATCTGCATTGGGACGAACAGTTCGCCGCTGCGGAAGCGCCCTTGCAGGCCCGGCTCGCCGGCGACACTCAGGCGGGTGTATCGCATGCGTGACGGCCCGATCTCATCGAGTGCCCGCTCGATGGTCTGGAGCCCCGCCGGGTTCACGCTGGCGACCAGCACCCGGGTGCTGTCGGTGTTCATGCCCGCGCAGGCATCGCGGATCATGGACACCACGCCCGCGGGATCGCTGTTGAGTGCGGCGCGTGAGGGCTCGAGCGCGTTGTCGCCGGGGGCGTGGACCTTCGGGCCCAGCGTGCCGTCGGGCGAACGCGATACGGAGGCTCCGACGGCGTGTGTGCCGGGAGTGTGGGAGCCGGGGGTATGCGAGCCTGGGGTTGCGGTGCCGGGCGACAACTTCGCCCGCGCCACGCGCGTTCGCGTGTTGCCGACGCTGATCAGGACAAGGTCCGTGATGTTCATGCCCGAGCGTAGGTCGGGCGCGGGTTCAGCCCGGCGAGCCGGCGAGGCCGACATCCACGCGGATGACGCGCTTGGGCGCGAGCGGGAGCACGTCGATCAGCACGTCCCGGCGGATGGTGTCGTGCTCGCTGGTGCGCCGAGCGAGGTCCACGCCGCTGCTCCGCTGCGTGAGCGTGAGAATCTGCACCACGAGCGTGCCGTCGGGCTCAAGGCGGGCATCGACGGACGCGTCGGCGGCGCGGTCGCGTTCGCTGGCGGTCTCGGCGGCGGCGCGGATCGCGGCCAGGTCCACCGTCGGCGCATCAGGATCGGTCGCCTCGGGCACCGCGGGCATGCCGGGCTTGTCGGCGCCGGGCGCGAAGGGGTCCTTTTGCTTGCCCGAGTCGATGTCGCGACCACGGATGTGCCGGGTCATGTCGCGGGAGAAGCGGGCCATGCGCGCACGCTGCTGCGGCGCGGCCACTTGGGAACCGCGTTGAACCGTTTCAAAGATGAACGACGCGCCGGGACCCTGCAGGCCCTGGTCGTTGCGTCGGGCGAATTGCTCCTGGCGGGGCGCTTCGCGCTTGGCCTGCGCGAGCGTCTCGATCGGGCTGCGGGGCGATGAGAATCCCGAGATGTCCTCGGCGAGTTTGACCATGTCGATGAACGCGTTGTCGAGATACGCGCCGCGGTCGGCCTGCGGGATCTCCTCATACTTGCCCGCCTCGCGGTCCCAGAGGTCGATGAAGAGTTTCTCGGCGTTCTTCTGGAGTTGCTCGCGGGCCTTGCCGGTGATCCCCGCCGCGAACGCCGCGAGCATGGCCGAGTCGCCGCTGTCCATGGTCTTGAGGCGCTTGATGAGTTCACGGATGAGCGCCAGGCGGTCGTCGAGTTCCAGGTCGCTGAAGTCGGCGGTCAGCAGCGTGAAGTCCATGACGTCGCCGATGTCGTCGAACGCGACATCGGGCACGGCACGCGGGCGGAGCATGAAGTACGCCGTGATCGAGCCGCCCAGCAGCAGCGCGATGAGCATCGCCAGCGAGGCGCGTTTGACACGCGGGCGTGCGAAGAAGTCGCCCACGGCGTAGATCACGGACCAGAGTCGATCGTTCAGCGAGCGCCGGGCGCGGAGCCGAAAGCCCCCGCCGAAGCCCGCGCCGGCGCTCCCGCCGCCACCGCCGCCCGCGGATGCGAGTTTGGAAAGCCCCTCGGCCCGTGTGCGCTCGAGTTGTTCACCCGCGCCGGGCAGACGGACGAATCGCGCCCCGGCTTTCTTTCCCCCGCCACGCAGCCTGTTGATCCAATCGGTGAACATCGCCCGCTCCAATCCGCCCCGCAGACACTACATCCTTCGAGTCCGTCGTCCATGATCGGACCCGTCTTACGGCCCCATCGCGCCCGGCCCGAAACTCTCGGGGTCCAGTTCCAGCCAATCGGCACGCCAATCGCCGAAGTACAGCGCGTTCTGGTTGTACTGCCGTCCGCCGGCTTTGTGGAACTGCCCCGCATCGGCGAGCACCGGGAACGTCCCGTTGCTCTCGTAGAACCGCGTGACGGTCCTGGCGGGCTGCGGATCAAAGCGGAAGATCTCGCGCGCGATCATCAGCGAGCCGGCCCAGTACTCGTACGAAAAGCCCGTTTCCTTGCCCAGGCCCTCTGCGTCCGACGGGCAGAGAAACGGCTCGCTGACGATCAGCCGTCCCTGGTCGTCGTAGTACGGCAGCGTCGCGTCGATGTACCCCTCGAGCACCTTCAGCAGCGACGGGTCGTTCGGGTTTGCCGGGATGCCGCTCTGATGAAACGGCAGCACGTACGGCAGGAGTTCCTTGTTGTCGTTCATGTACAACTGGAACGACATGCCGAAACTGCGCAGGTTCACCGCGCAGCGGATCCGCTTGGCCTCGTTGCGGGCCGCGGCCAGGCTGGGAAGAAGGATCGAGACCAGCAGCGAGATGATGAAGATCACCACCAGCAGTTCGATCAGCGTGAATGCCCGACGCTTGCCCATCCGAACGCTCCCGCTGACGGCCAGATCGCATCGGCCACCGAGCCGACGAACGACTATCGCCATATTGCTGTCTATCCCCCGCCCGTGATCCGGTTGCGGCCAGAGTGTGCCGATCGCCCTGCTTTCCCCCATGTTTCCCACCCCCGCGACGGGTCCAAACTAAACCCGATCGAACGTCATCGCCGGCTCGCGGCACCCGGTGATCGGCCTTGGTACATGAGGCGACAGGGGCTCACGATTACTTCCTGAAGGTGAAGACCCCCGCCGGCGGCAGATTCGCCCAGACCCACTCGCTCCGCGAGGTGCTGGAGAAGTAGCCGCGGGCGCGCTCGTGGAACGCTCGGCCTTTCTTGGTCAGCAGTCCGATCTGGTAGCCGAAGGTGATCAGGCTCCCGCCGGGCTTGAGGATCTTGATGGTCGATTCGAGGATGGCGGTCTGCAGGGCGTCGTCGAACGCGGCCCAGGGCAGGCCGCTGATGATCACGTCGACGCCCTCTTCGGGGACGCCCTCCTGAGCCATGATTTCCGGAGCATCGGTCACGCTGCGTTCGTGGACGATCAACCCGGGGAAGCGTCGGCGAAGGTCGCGGGCCATCGCCCCGTTGAGTTCGATCGCCACGAACTTTGTCGTGCCCGCGAGCCTCGGCATGATCGCGCGGGTGAACGCGCCGGTGCCCGGGCCGTATTCGACGATCGTGCGCGCCCGCGCGAAGTCCACATCGCGGAGCATCACCCTCGCCAGCGCGGGCGAGGACGGCGCGATGGCCCCGATCTGCGCGGGATTCATCGCGTATCGAACCAGAAACTTCGCTGTCGAGACCAGTGGCATGATCGTGCGCTCCGCTCCTGACGCCCGCGAACAGCGGTCACCGAGGTTCCACCTCTTTGGCACGCCTCGTGCGCCGCTTTCGGCACACCGGGCGATTCACTCTCCGGCCGCGGGCCTAGTCGCGGGAGCAGTCGCGGGTCCAGTCGCGGGGCGAGCGACGGCTTGCGCATCGCTGCGGCGCAGAACGCCGGCGATGAGTTCCGATGCCGTCGCCTGGTCCTGGCGCTCTGCGACGCTGTACGACGGCTGCAGCTCGCGCTTCTGCAGTTCCGGGTCGGTCCATCGCCCGCTGAGCCTGGCGCTGTTGCTCTGCGGCTGCCAGCCCGGCACCTGCTCGCGAAACACCGTCACGCTGACGCGCATCATCATCGGGCGGCCGAGTTCGCTGGCGCGCATCGCGGACATCGCCCCGCCGCGATCGGGATCTGTCTCGGGCGAGGCCGGCGCAAAGGTCACGCGGACCTGTCGATTGTGGCGATTGGCTAGGTCGTCGATGCCGCGGGCACCTGCGCCGGCGACGGCGGATGAGATCACGCCCTGCTCGAGATCCACGCGTTCCCACTCCCACCCGCGGGCGCGGACTTCATCCCGGGCGGCCTGGAAGACGCGGGCATAGGCCCCGGGCTCGAGCGCCATCTCGTCGGCCGCGACCACACGGAGCGAGTTGTCCGCGGAAACATCGCCGACGCGTGCGGGCGATGCGCAGCCGATGCTGATCGCCGCGACGCCTGTGCTGGCGACGACGCCGAGCACCAGTGCCAGGTTCACCGCCCGCGTCCGCACCGCCGAAACCGTGTTCGCTCGCTTCATGCCGGGAGGATACGGGGTGTGGAACATGTTCGCACGCGGGTGCGAGGGCGGGCGGATGTGGCCTTTGTGCTCGGCGTTGTGGTGTTGTGCCCTCGGGCGTCGGAGGGGTCTAAAGTGGCCCGGTCGGCGTGCCATGGTGTTCGTGGTGTGCCCGAGGCAGCAGCAGACGAAGAAAGCGAGAACGCCCATGGCCAGTGCGAACGTTAAGGAGTTCACGGACGCCAACTTCCAGAGCGAGGTGCTCCAGAGCAAGGAGCCCGTGCTCGTGGACTTCTGGGCCGAGTGGTGCATGCCGTGCAAGATGCTCGCGCCGACGATCGACAAGCTCGCGACGAGCTTCGCTGGCAAGGCCAAGGTGGGCAAGATCGACACGGACTCGGCGCGCGACACCGCGGTCAAGTACGGGATTCAGGCGATCCCGACGGTGATCCTGTTCAAGAACGGGCAGCCGGTCAAGAAGTTCGTGGGCATGCAGAGCGAGGCCGAACTGGCCGGTGCGCTCAACGCGGCGATCGCGGGCTGAACGCCCCGGAGCCTGTCCGTGCGGGCGGCCCGTGCCCGGGCGTGAGATGAGCCCGGCGAACCCGGGCATGTAAGCGGCAGACGAGCCGGGCGAAGTGCCCGGCGGCTTGGAGTTTCCATGTCGATCGCGGCGTCAACGAACAGTTCTCCCGCACCGCGCGCGCATCCGCGAACGCCCCCGGGCAATCGCCCGCTGCGTGCGGGCGTTGTGGGCGTGGGGCGGATGGGTCGGCACCACGCGCGCGTCTACGCGCAACTGGAGCAGACGGAACTGGTGGGCGTTGTGGACCACAACCCCGAGCGGGCCGAGGCGATCGCCGAGCAGTACGGCTGCAAGGCGATGTTCAGCGTGCAGCAACTCATCGAGGCGGGCGTGGACGTTGTGAGCATCGCCACGCCGACGAGTTACCATCTGCCCACCGCCGAGGCGCTGCTGAGCGCGGGCGTGGCGTGTCTGGTGGAGAAGCCGCTGGCGGGCGACGCGACCGAGGCGCTGCGGATCAAGGAAACGGCCGAGCGCAACGGCGCGGTGCTGATGGTCGGGCACATCGAGCGGTTCAACCCGATCCTGCGTGCGCTGAAGAAGGAGCAGGAGAACGGCCAGCCGATTTTCCCGAGGTTCATGGAGGTTCACCGGGTCAGCCCGATGACCTTCCGCAGCGTGGACACCAGCGTGGTCATGGACATGATGATCCACGACCTGGACGTGATCATCATGCTCATGGGCGGGCGTGAGCCCGACGAGATCCACGCGTCGGGCGTCCCCGTGATCACCGAGCACGAGGACATCTGCAACGCACGCCTGGTCTGGCGGCGCGACGATGGCGTGTGCGTGGCGAACGTCACGGCGTCGCGGCTGGCGCTCAAGACCGAGCGTGTCACGCGCATCACGGGCGAGAACGCGTATGTGAAGATCGACTATGCCGCAAAGGCCGGGACGATCATCCGCAGGCTGGCCAACGAGGCGCAAATGATCGAGGTTCGCAATCAGTTGCGTCAGGGTGCGGACCTGAGCAACATGAACTGGCACGAGCTGGTGAACATCGAGGAACTGCAGGTCGACGAGGGCGAGCCGATCGTGCTGGAGATCAAGTCGTTCATTCAGGCGGTGCAGAGCGGGACGCAGCCAGAGATCGACGCGACGGCGGGCTTGGCCAACGTGCGAACCGCCGAGCGGATCATCGAGGCGGCGCGCAAAGAGCGCCTTGGCGGCACGGGTCGCAAGACGGTCTGAACCCACGCTCGAGAGCAATTCGCCGCAGAGATCCGCGGCGTCCGACAACGCCGGTGCCGCTCAATCCCACCAGATGCTCGCACCGCCGTTCCCGCCTGAGAATGCCGGGCCGGGATTGCTCGAGGCAAGAGGTCCGCCGTTGCCGCCGGAGGGCGCGTTGTTTCCGAGCGGTTCGGGGAGCGAGACGCCGGCTCCGCCAAAGCCTCCGCAACCGAGGTCCGGGATGGCGCCGTTGACGCAGGTTGCGACCCTTGGCGGCCGGCCGGTTCGGCCGTTGATCATCAGGATAGTGGTCACGCCGGCGCCCGGCGCGGAGGCGATGCCGGGCTCTCCGGACCCGCCGGGCGGAAACGGGGCTTCGACAGTGCAGACGGGGTCAAAGACACTGCTATTGATGTCGGGCAGCGCCAGAATGCCGGCTTTGCCGCCCTTGCCGCCGCCGGCGATCAGCAGCGGGATGCCCTGTCGGCTGAGGATCGTGTCGCCCCCCGGTTGACCGGCTTGGCCCGGGACGGTGGCGCCGGCGCCGCCGGCACCGATGGTTACGGTGAGTGCCTCGCCCGGGGTGACATCGACAAATGCACGAATGGCGGCTCCGGATCCGCCGCCGAAGCCAGCGGTCGAGGTCGGTGTGTTGCAGCCGCCGGTGATCGGGAGCGCCCTGCACGTGCCGCCGCCGCCGCTCGCGCCGCGGAGGTCCACCCCGATGCGTGTGACGCCAGCAGGCACAACGAATATATTCGGCTGTCCGAGGATGAAGTTTTGCACGTTGGGGGGCGTCAGCTCGATGCCTTGCATAAGCGGCACCCAGAACACGCCGGTGAAGCCCTCGAAGCGTTTTTCGGTGGGGTTGTATCGGAGCGCGCCGGGGACGCTCGGCGAGCGCTGCGTGACGGCGCTGGCGGCGACGGCGATCGGCGTGGCCGTGATTTGCTGGCGACGGCTGAGTTCGATGTAGCCTTCTGAGCCGCTGCAATCCTCGCCGTTGTCAAGGCGGGTGGAGACCTCGACGAACACGGGCGTTCCGGAAGTGAGAGCGGGGAGGGGGATGACGACGGTGAACAGCCCGTCGACGATCCTGACGTCGTCGACGCACAAGGGCGGGGCGACTTTCACGCCGCCTTGGCGGGCGTCGTAGAGCGTGAAGCGGATGTCGTAGGTGCCCGTGACCGGCACGTCGTTCTCCTTGAGCACGCCCTGATAGGTGGTGCTGGAGGTGGACTGTGCGCAGACACGGCTCTCGCCCGCAAGCAGCGCGAGCGAGAAGGCGAGCACGAAGGCGATGAGCCCGGAGCGACGCAGAGCGCGAATGAGAGCGATGTACATGTTGGTCTCTATCGGCAGAATGAGGGAGATCGTGGATGATGGGCTTTGGCGGACGACGTGACGTGCGCTGCGACGGTGCAGTCGGCGGCGACTTGCGGCGGACAAGCGTGTGCATGAAGTGTGCGCGGCCGGAGCCGAAATACAAGTGTGCGGGAGCGATTGTTGGGTGTTGTACGGGCGATGCGACGGCCGTGGAGTGGATCGTTCCGGAGGAAACATGGCCCAGAGGCTGAAATTGGGGTAACCTCGGGCATGAGCGAACTCGAACGTCGTGCGTTGCTGGGTGTGGCGGGGATTGGTGCGGTGGCGGTGTTGGCGAAGATGAGCGCCGCCGGGCCGTTGAACCCGCCGGCGGGCTCGGTGGCGGCGACGGGCAAGACGCTCGAGGAGATCGCGAACAAGGTTGCGCGGACGGATGCGGGCAGTGCGGAGCCACGGACGCCGGTGAGCGCATCGACGACGCCGGGCACTGCGGCGTTCGCGTTCCGGATCACGCAGCCGGGGTCGTACTACCTGACGGGGAACATCAGCCCGGGCGCGCTGGGTGGGATCGAGATCGCTTCGCCTCGGGTCACTCTGGACCTCAACGGCTTTACGATTTCGGGTAGCGGCGCGGGGACGGCCCAGGGTGTCTTGGCGAGTTCGACCCAGACCTCAATCGTGGTCAAGAACGGGCGCGTGACGGGCTTCGGCGGCAGCGGCGTCAGCGTGAGCGGCAGCTCGAGCGTTGTGCAGGATCTGCACAGCAGCGGCAACGGGGCGGGCGGATCGGGCAGCGGCATCTCGTTGCCCGGTGCCGGCTCGCGGGTGGACCGCTGTCAGGCGACGGACAACGCCGGGGTCGGGATTCTCGTGGGAACCGACTCGATGATCATCGCCTCGCACGCGCTGCGGAACAGCGGGAACGGGTTCTCCCTGTCAGCCGGGTCGAGCGCCACATCCTGCGTGGCCACCGACAACGCCCTGGACGGATTCAACGGCGGAGCGGCGTGCATCGGGTGTGTCTCGCGCAGCAATAACGATGACGGGTTCGCTTCGAGCCAGCTCATCGATTCGTGCGTGGCGCAGTCCAACGGCGACGACGGGGTCACGTCGTGCTCGGCGGTCCATCGCAGCGCGATGGTCAGCAACACGGGTGGCGGCGCGACCGTGGTCGACCTCGTGACCGACAGCAAGCTCGATGGAAACGTCGGCGGGGGCATTTCGCTCGCCACCGGCGGCGCGGCGCATCGGTGCGTGCTCGAGTCCAACGGTTCCGGAACTCAGAACGCGAGCATCGGCGGCACGGGCAGCCGGTGCATCATCAGCCACAATGTCGTGTCCTTTGGCGGGCCCGGGATCGCTCCGAGCAACCAGTCGATCATCGAGAACAACCTGGTGTTCAGCTCGGGCTTGACGACGAACATCTCCGCGGGGATCAGCGCGGGCCCGGGGAGCATGGTGCGGAACAACGCGGTGTACAGCGCCAGCGGCGCGGGATACTTGCTCACGACCGGCTGCGTCGTGATCGGGAACATCGCCGACGGGAACACCGGCGGAACGTACGTGACCTCTTCGGGTACGCCGTTGATCGGGCCGGTCATCAGCACGCCGGCGAGCATGGCGACGGCCGGGGCGCTGTCGAACTTCAATGTCTAGCGTTCGCCAGACTTTAGGAGTATCGAGCCATGAGTCACGAAGCGAGCACAGCGGTGGCCGCGGGTGCGACAGTGGATCGCGTCGTCACGTACATGCACGTCGCGGACGTTGACGCGTCGCTGGCCTTTTATCGCGCGCTCGGGTTCGAGGCCGCCAATGTGCTGCGCGACGAGCACGGCTCGGCGTTCTGGGCACTGGTGCGCAGCGGGCAGGGCGAGGTGATGTTCGCGCGGGCCAGCGGGCCGATCAACGCGGATCAGCAGGCGGTGCTGCTGTACATGTACGCGGAGAACGTGCGTGGGCTCCGCGAGCGGCTGCTCGCGGCGGGCGTGCGCGACGGCGGGGTGTACACCGGGCGACGCACCGCCGGCGACGGGCCGCGGATGGCGTACGAGGTCGCGTGTCCCGCGCACATGCCCGCTGGTGAACTGCGCGTGATCGATGCCGACGGCTATGTCGTACTGGTTGGTCAGTTGGGCTGATCGGTGTGGGCGGCCCGCGGGCCGAGCGCGCGTGCGAGGTCGCGCAGGCATTGGGCGATCCAGGCGGGCTCGTCGGGCGAGGGCAGGTGCAGGATGCAAGTTCTCGGGCGCGCGCCGGGCGTGCTGGTGCGAAGGTGCAACTGGTCATCATCGACCACGCGCACGCCCGCGAACTCGCCGAGCGGTATCGCCCACGTTCGCCCTGTTTCGCGCAGGAGCAGCCGGGCGATTCCCATCGTCCGGTCCAGCAGCGGGCTTGATCTGCGGTACGAAAGCTCCACGGGTGTGACGGTGAGCACCTGCGTGCTGAACCGCCACGCGTCGATCACGACGGCGACCAGAAAGAGCAGTCCCGCAAGAATTCCGCCGATGAACAGGATGTGCCAGGCGCTCAGCCCCGCGGGGCGTGTCATGACCATGGCCGCCAGTATGAACGCGGCAACGGCCACGAACGGCGCGAGCATCGCCAGCAGCAGCACGGGCAACGCGGGGCCGCCCACCGTCGCCCAGGTGAACGACACGCCCGGCCCGGCCGGGGTCTCCACGATCCCCAGAACCGTTCGGGCACCAGCAGGCGGCGGAGGGAGATGGAGCGGGCCGTTCGCCACCGCCCGAGCATACATGGCCCCGATCGGCTACGCTCGGGCATGGTCACTTCGAGCGTGCGCGTGCGAGCGAATCGTCCGGCGTCGGGCATGGTGATGGGCCGCCTGGTGCGGGGCGCGATGTGCTCCGCTGGGCTGCTGATGACGCTGAGTCTGATCGGCTGCGCCGGCGGCGGGCACCAGCGCACCGTCGCCATCACCAGCGAGCCCGCCGGCGCGATCGTCTGGCTCAACGACGTCGAAATCGGTCGAACGCCCGTCGAGACCACCTTCCGCTTCTACGGGACGTACGACGTGCGTCTGGCGCTGGCGGGATACGAGCCCGTGCTGACCGGCCGGAGCGCCAGCCCCCCGCCGCACGAGTGGGTGGGGCTCGATCTGGTCACCGCGGCCCTGCCGCTGAAGGACCGTCACGAGTGGCACTTCGTGCTCGAGCCTGTCGCCGAGAGCATGGACAAGGCCCTGGCGGAGGCGGCGCTGCGAGAGCGAGCCGCTGAGTTGCGGGCCAGAGCGGGCGAGGCGGCGCAGGCCGACGCGCCGGCGAGCGCCGCGGCGAGCGAGCCCAAGTAGCGCGTTTGCGTGGTGGGGGGGCCGGGCGTCACGCAGCAGGGGTGCGGTCCGGAGCGAGTGGGACATCAGGAGAGGTGTGGTCATGGCGTCATCGCGAGAGCATCCGCTGGGCGGTTCGTTCGTTCAGTCCGCATCGGCCGTGGCTCGCCACGTCGAGACGTACTGGCAGGATCTGGAGCGGGAGATCCCCCCGTGGCCCGTGCTCAGCGCAGCGACGCCCGGGCAGGTGCTGTCGAAGCTGCCCGGCGAGGCGCCGATGCGCCCCGAGACGCTCGAGCGCGTGCTCGATGATGTTCGCGAGGTGATTCTGCCGGGGCTGACGCACTGGCAGGCTCCCGGCTTCTTCGGGTACTTTCCCGCGAACACCTCGCCGCCCGCGGTGCTGGCGGATCTGCTGTGCGCGGGCCTGGGCGTGCAGGGCATGTCGTGGGCCACGAGCCCCGCGTGCACGGAACTGGAAGTCCGGGTGCTCGACTGGCTCGCACGCGCCATCGGGCTGCCGTCGCGATTCGAGTTTGGCGACGGTTCCGGCCCCGGCGGCGCGGTCATTCAGGGCACCGCCAGCGAGGCCGCGATCACGACCCTTGTCGCGGCACGTTCGCGCATTCGCCGTCGGCTGGGCCCGTCGGCCCGCGTCGGCGTGTATGCCTCCACGCAGGCGCACTCATCGATCGCCAAGGCCGCGCTGATCGCCGGCGTGATCGACCGCGTGCCGGACTTCGCCGGCGCGGGTGACGACGGTGGTCCCGTGATGAACGCCGAGAGTGCCGGCGGCGTGCTCCGGCTCGTTGCGCCGGGTCCGGGGCTCGCGATGGATACCCGGGCGCTCGAGCGAGCGATGTCTCGCGATGCGGCGCTCGGCATCACGCCGACGTTCATCGTCGCGACCGTCGGCACCACCGCGAGCATGGCGGTGGATGACGTCGGCGCGTGCGCGACGCTGGCGGCGCGTCACGGCGCGTGGCTGCATGTCGACGCGGCGTTCGCCGGGGCGGCGTGCGTGTGCCCGGAGTTCCGCGACCTGCTCCGCGGGTGCGAACGTGCCGACTCATTCTGCTTCAACCCGCACAAGTGGCTGCTGACGACCTTCGACTGCGACTGCCTGTACCTCGCCGATCGCCGGGCCGTCAGCGATGCGCTGAGCGTGACACCCGAGTACCTGCGCAACCCCGCCGACGCCGGCGCGGCGCACCCGGCACAAATCGACTATCGCGACTGGCAACTGCCGCTGGGTCGGCGGATGCGGGCGCTGAAGTTGTGGTTCGTCATGCGGCTCTACGGCGTCGAGGGCCTGCGCGCGTACATCCGCGAGCATGTGCGCCTGGGCGAGGTCTTCGCGGGGCTCGTTGCGGGCGATGAGCGGCTGGAACTCGTCGCGCCGCGCGGGCTGAGCCTGGTGTGCTTCGCGCCGTGCGCGCGGCCCGGCGAGAGCCTCGCGAGCGTCAACGATCGGGCGCGGGCGCTGCTGCTGGCGACCAACGCCGACGGCAGGGTGTACCTCACGCACGCCACGCTGCCGACCGGTGGCGGGGGCTCCGCGCGCGAGCCCGGGCATCGTTTCGTGCTCCGCATGGCCATCGGCGGTTCGTTCACGCAGGAACGCCACGTCCGGCTGGCGTGGTCGATCATCCGCGAAGCGCTCCGTTGAGCGGTTTCGTCGGCCGATCGCGTCACGGCTTGGTGATACTGACGTTTTGCCAGGAGAGCGTCTGGCCGGGCGCTCGCGAACCGGCCATCATCACGACGATCTGGCTGTACTCCGCGGCATCCGCGGCCGAGATTGTGAACGTGTTGCTGTACGTGTGCCACTGCCCGTTGCTCTTCTCCGGCGGGGCGTAATCGCGCGTGACGAGCTTGGCTCCGGGTGGCGCGGTGCCCCAGTTTAGCGCGTTGCCCGAGAGGTTCATCTGCGTGCCGGGCTTGACGAGGTACACCTGCCAGTAGTTCAGTTGGTTGTCGTAGTTGGTCAGGCGCGTGTCGAGGTTCAGCGTGAACGACTCGGCGGAGATGTCCTGGCCCATGATCACCGTTCGGCGCGCGGCCTCGTTGAACGAGGCGCTCGAGTCGGTCAGTTCGATCACGCCATCAACCAGCGTGTACCCGCTGCCGACCGTCACGCCCGGCAGGAGCGTCGGCGAGCCCGCACCGCCAGCGATCCATGAGCTCGTGTTCGTGTACGACGTGGTGACTTGCGGCGCGGGTGTCGTGCCAGAGCCAGAGGGCGCGGCACCGGTGAGCGAGAACGCGCCGGTCGCGGGGTCGTACGTGTACGTCGCGCCCGTCGGCCCGATGTACGTGTGCACCGTCGCGCCCTTGCGCCACCCCTGGGTTGTGGCCTCGGAGAGCACGACGCTGAAGAAGTCCGATGGATCCGTCGCGCTGGCCACTGCCGAATCCAGCCGGCTCGGCTGCTGGGGCCAGCCACGGGCCGACGCATCCGAGATGTACTGCTGAATCCCGCTGCGCACGGCCCGGACCGTCGCCGATTCGCTGCTGCTCACCGCTCGCTGGCGATGATCAAAGTACCGGCTCACCGCCACACCCGCGAGCATGGCCAGCACGACGATCGCCGCCACGAGTTCGATGAGCGTGAATCCGCCGACGGAACGCGATGCCCACTTCCGTGGACATCGGCCGACGGCGTTCACGATCCCGATGCGTCTCATAGCGTATCTTTCGGCGATCGCACCACGACGCTCAGCCGTCATGATCGTGCGAGTCGCGATTCTCGGACCTGTCGACCCGCGCATGCGGAACTTCCTGCGCAGCCTCACACCTTTCTGAACGCGCTCGTCGCACTGACCGTGAGCAGGTGCCGCGCCGCGGCCTACTTGAACACGATCGCCGGGTCGCCATTGACCAACCCGCGTGCCGCCAGGATCGCGGTGCCGAGCACCATCGCGGGCATGGCCAGCGCCGTGACCAGCGCGACCGGCGCCGACAGCGTGATGTCGCGCATGGGTGAGAGATCGGTGTCGCCCAGGTACAGCACGAGCGTCGCGCCGCCAAGGCCGATGCAGTACCCCAGCACCGTGACGAACATCGCCTGAAAGCACAGCATCAGCGTGATCGTCGATCCGCTCGCGCCCATCGCCTTGAGCGCGGCGAAGTTCTTGCGGTTCTCGTACGCGAAGAGGTAGAACGTCTGCCCGACGACCAGCATCCCGATGATGATCCCCAGCAGGATCACCGAGCCCAGCACCTGCACGATGCCCGTGTTCTCCATCGTCCAGTCGATGATCGAGTCGTTGAACTCCTGGCGGGTCTTGGCCACGAGGCCCGTCTGTTCCTCGATCGCCCGCGCGACCTGCTCGTGCGGCACGCCGGGCTTGACCTTCACCAGCGCGAACGACACGGTGTTGTTGGGCTCCTGGGTCAGCCGCACCGCGACGCTCCGCCGGGCGTAAATGATCTCGCCCCCGGTGATGGTCTTGACCGCTCGGCAGACGCCCACGATCTTCACCCGGCGTTTGCCGATTTCGATCGTCGGCTGCTCGGTGATCGGGATGTCGCCGAAGAGCCGCTTGAAGGTCGCGATGTCCGCGATGACCTTGTCCGGACCGCGCAGATCCTCGATGTCGCCCGCGAGCATGACCGTCGGCGCGCCGATGAGCGTCGCGTCGTCGACGCCGATGAGCCCGATGTTGCGCATTTCCCCGTCGGCCCCGCGTGCGGTGGTGCCGCCGCGATACAGGGGCGTGGCCCAGGCGACGCCGCCAACGCCGCGCACGCGTGTCAGCCAGCCCTCGGGCATCTGCTCGACGATCTCCGTCGCGCCGATGCCCGGGCGCGTGACCCATACATCGATTTCCGGATTGGCCGTGACCAGATACGCCGAGAGTTCGAGCACGCGCACGAAGATCGACGCCTGCTGGACGATCAGCAGCGTGCTGAACGCGACGCCGAAGATCAGCCCGAGGTACTTGACCCGGTCCCCGACAAGCATCCGGAAGGCGACGTAGATCATGCCGAGGCCCCGCGTTCGGCGTTCGCTCGGCACGTCATGAATTTTGCGTCACGCACGCCGGATAGTAGAACCTCGCGTGCCCGCCGCTGCATAAACATGCACCATGAACGAACAGAACTTCACCGGTTTCGGCCGTCTCGCCGTGGCCCTCGCGGTGCTGCTTGCGCTCGGTGTCGTCGGCTGTCAGCCCGGGTCGCGCGAGCCCATCAAGGAAAGTGACCGAATCAAGGAAGCACGCGAACTCTCCCCGCCCGACAAGTCGATCAAGGACCTCGCGTTCCTCGCAGGCACCTGGGTTCAGGCCGATGCCCGCACCGGCGTGCCCTACAACGAGGAGCATTGGATGCTCCCCCGCGGCTCATCGGTCCTGGGAATGGTGCGGCGAATGAAGAAGGACGGCACGCCCGCCTTCCACGAACTCACCTCCATCACCAAAGACGACGAGGGCGTCTTCCTCCGCCTTCGCCACTTCCACACCAAACTCGATGCCCCCGAACGCGAAAGCGACATCGCCCTCTTCCGCCTCGTGACGTCGCAGTCCTCAATCTCCGGCGGCAGCGCCGAGTTCGTCGGCGTCAGCGGGACGCTCGGCGTCTCCCGCGTGGTCTACGCCCGCGACGGCGACACGCTCAGACTCACGGTCTGGTTCAACCCCGGCAGCCCCCGCACCATGGACGAGTTCTCGTACATCCGCAGCCCCGGCACCCGCTGATCACGCGCTCACGCCGCCTTGAACCCGAGTTCGCCCGGCTTGGGCGGCTGCTTGCCCTGATCGATCGTGCACCCGGGCTCGATGCCGCATTCCAGCGAGTACCGCATCAGGTCGTGCCACGTGCAGATGCCCACCGGGCGCTTCTGCTCATCGATCACCGGCACGCACGAGATGTTGTGCCACAGCAGCATCGACATCGCGACCTTGATCGGAGTCTCGGGCGACACGGTGAACACGTTCCGCGTCATGAACTGGTGAACCTTGCGGTCCAGGCAGTACGCGTCCTGCGTCCGCTCGGCCTTGGTCCCGATGAATGGGCTGATGTTCCGGAGCAGGTCGCGGTCGCTGACGATCCCGACCAGCCGCCCGTCCTCGACCACCAGCAGGTGATGGAACCGGTGCGACAGAAAAATGTTGCGAACATCATCGAGGGTGTGATCCATCGAGACGGTCACCGGATCGCGGACCATAATGGAGTCGATGTTCATGCGTTCCTCCGCCTAGCGCCACTGTGAGCAAGAATCGGTCGATTCGCTTCGGAACTGAGGGCCCAGCCATGCCAGAGAGCGTCACGCCGTCCGAGAACACCCCGCCGACGACCCACCCGCCCGCGCCGCTTGCCCGGAGTGACGACGCTCGCACCCAGCCGGCCTCGGCGGGTCAGTTGTGGGCGCCGTGGAGGCTCGAGTACCTCCAGAGCCTCGCCGACCCCGCGACCGGCCCCGCCACCGACACTGCCTCGGTCGCCGCTCAGCCATCCGCGCCCGCGGCCGCAGCCAGGCCGCCCGAGCGCGCCTTCGCCTCGTTCCTGGCGCGCGATTGGGCGCACCCCGAGCACGACCGCGCCAACCACGTCATCGTCCGCACGCCCGTCGGCATGGTCCTGCTCAACGCCTTCCCGTACGCCAACGGCCACCTCCTCGTGGCCCTTGGCCAAGGCCGTCCGCGACTGCTCGACTATTCGCCGTCGCAGCGCGCCCGCCTCTGGGAACTGGTCGATCTGGCCACCGACCTCTGCGAGGTCACGCTCCAGCCCATGGGCATCAACACGGGCATCAATCAGGGCGCCGCGGCCGGGGCCGGCGTGCCGTCGCACCTGCACGTGCATCTTGTTCCGCGCTGGGCGGGCGACACGAACTTCATCACGGTTGTGGGGCAGGTCCGGGTGGTGCCGTCGTCGCTGGAGGCCATGAGCGCCCGCTATCGCGAGGGCTGGTCGCGCATCAGCGACCGCTGGCAGCACGCGATGCGGCCCTGACGCCGCCGCGACCATCGTCGCTCATGCCGCGAGCACAAGTCCGGGCCTCGCCGCGGGCACATCCCACGGCGCGATCACTCGCCGATCGGGCAACTGCGCCCGCAGCCGATCCAGCGCGTCGAGCATCGGCCCGGGCGAGAGCGTCGCGACCACGAGCGTGTCGGCCTGATCAGGCTCGCCGATGATCTCGGCGTTCAACTCGCGCAGCGCACGCTCGACCTCGTTCGCGTTCTTCCCCGGCGCGACCAGCGCCGCACGCCCCAGGGGCGACTGCTCGTGCGCCCGCTTGAGCACCGTTCGCGCGTGCGCGAGCCCCGTGAACCGCTCCCAGAGCACGTCGGGCAATGGCGATCGCTTCTGCCGGGGCAGGCTCAGCGCCAGGCCCATCGCGCCCAGCGCGAACCCCGCCAGCGCACGCTCTTTGAGCGCGATTCCCGCGTACCGCGTGATCGTGTGCATCACCGCGCCGCGAACCAGCGGCGCCGGCGCGTACCGGCGCATCACCCATGCGTTGTTCCGCACCAGCCGGGCGAGGATCCGCCCCATGCTCCGCCCGCCGGGGACTTTGCGGTGCAGCACGCAGAAGCGCCGATCCATCACGATGCGATGCCCCGCCGCGAGCATGCGAGCGCTCAGGTCATACTCCTCGGCGTAATAGTCGAAGGTCTGGTCATAGCCGCCGAGCGATCGGAACACCTCGCGCCGGATCGCCACGCCGCAGCCGATGAACACCTCGGGCAGCCCGCCGGCCTCGCGCGGGCCGGCGCGCAACTGCTCGGGCGTGGCCACCCGCCAGTTGGGCATGTTCGCCGCGGGCAGGAAGATCTCCGCCGCGATCGCCGCGACATCGGGCTCCGCGGCCTTCAGCGCGGCGATGAACCCCGTGTCGATCGGCGACGAGTCGTCATCGAGCATGATCAGCCACTGCCCCTGCGCGACCATCGCACCGTGGTTCCGCGCCGCCGCGGCGATGTTCCTGGGCATGACCTGCGACCGCACCCGAACGCCGTTGGTCAGCTCCGGATCGCAGATCGCCGGGAGTGTCGAGGCGTTGTCAACAACGATGACCTCGAACTCCTCGGGACTGAGCGGGAGCGAGCCGAGAATCGCCAGCGTGCGTAGCAGTTCGCTGGGGCGGTTGTGCGTCGGGATGATGATGCTTGCGAGCATGGGTGTTCGTGTGGTTCAGACGGCCTGGCCCATGCGGGCCCGCATGGCCACCGCGTCGCCCTCGCCCGGTGCGTACGCCAGGCGCGAGGTGTGCAGACGGACCATCGCGTGGCGCAGGTCCGTCGACGCGACGGGGATGTTGCCCAGCCGCTGGGCCTGCGTCGCCGCGGCCAGTGAGCCGAGCGTCGCGGCGGTGAGCGTCGACGCGCCGGTCGCCAGCGCGAGCGTCGCGACGCTCAGCAGCGTGTCGCCGCAGCCGAGCGGATCAACCGGGTGTCCGGTCAGCGCGGGCACGTGCTCGCCGCGAACGCGCGAGGCGTTGGCCTCGATCGCGGGATCGCCGGCGATGACCGTGCCGGGCGTGTCGATGCGGTCGAAGGCGATGAGCCCGTCGCCGCCCAGCGTGACGAAGATCCCGCGCGAGCGTGTGTCCTCCAGCGTGCGCCACGCGACGGAGGGGATCGACTGATCAAAGATGCGATAGGTCTCGCGCAGTTCGCTCTCGCTCGGGCAGAGCAGGTCCATCGAGTGGAACGCCCGCAGGCTCGAGCGCCGCCCGGAGACATCCCCGCTCATCACGCGCACGCGCGGGCGCAGCGCCGTGCAGAGGTGATCGAGCACCGTCGGCGTGAGCAGCCCGTTGCCGAAGTCCGCGATGATCGCCGCGTCCGCGCCGTCGGCGTGCTCGCCGGCCAGACGCACCAGCCGCTCCTGCCGTGTCGCGTCCAGCACGATGGGGCTGAGCGCATTGACCTTCATCACCTTCTGCGCGCCGACCAGGTACCGCTGCTTCTCGGCCATGGGCACATCGATCGGGATCGACGCGACCTCAACGCCCTCGGCCGCCATGCGCTCGCGGAACCGCGCGCCCTCGGCGTTGTCGGGCAGCCCCGTGACCAGCACCGGGCGTGCGCCCAGCGCCGCGCAGTGCCGCGCGATGATCGCCGCGCCGCCGTCGTACTGCCGCCGTTCGAGCGGGCGGAGCGTCATCACGGGCGACTCGCTGGCGACCTCGGGCTGATCGCACAGAACGTACACGTCGCTGATCGTCTCGCCCACGACCACGACTCGCCGGTCGCGCATCGCGTTGATCACGCCGTTGAGTCTCGGCCCCTGAAGTTCCTCGTGCCCGAGCAGTTGGCGAAGCCGGGCGTTGTACGGATCGACGCTCTGCTCCAGCGCCCGGATGAGTGCCGTGCTGGAGAAGACCACATCGCCCGATGAGAAAATGACCTTGCCCCCCGCCGCCTCCACCGCCGCCCGCTCCGCGGCGAAGCGCGGGTCGTTGTTCTGCTCGTACTCGCGACCCTTGATGTACACGTCCGGCTGCACACGCGTGAGGATGTCCTGCGCCGTCGGCGCGGGGTCGATGTACACCCAGTCCACGCAGTCCAGTTCCGCCAGGTTCTCGGCCCGAAGTTCCTCGGGGATCAGCGGCGCCCCGCCGCGCTTGGTGTAGCACGCGTCCGCGGTGATCGACACCAGAAGGATGTCGCCGTGGCTGCGCGCCTGTCGCAGGTGGCGAATGTGCCCGGGGTGAACGATGTCGAAGCAGCCGTGACACTGCACGACGTTCAGCCCCATCGCCCGCGCGCCGGCACGCCGCTCGATCAGGTCGGCCAGCGAGAGGATCTTCGCCCGCTGACGAGGCCCGCCCATGCCCGACGTTCCACCGCCCCCGCGGCCGGTATTGGCGGGCGGACGATCCGACGATCCGGGTTCGCGACCAGATGAAGGCATGTTCCGTTATCGGCCCGTTGAGGCCGGGCCTTTACGGGTGATCGCCCCGCAACCGACACTTTCACGGACTCGCACGCCGGTTTCGGGACGTTGCGGGCCTGAATAGCCGATAACCACCCCATGAGCGGTTTGGAACTCTCCCGCCGGGCCGACCTCTCCGCCCCGTCGGCAGGGGATCGTCCGGCATCACCCGGCACACCATCCGGCCCCCCGCGCCCCCAGGACATCGCGCCGGCCGCCGTCGATCGCGCCGATCTGCTCTCCCTCGCCCGCGCCGGCAGGCCCTGGGCCTTCATCCCCCGCGGCTTGGACTTCGCCCGCGCTCACCCCGCCGACGCCACCATCCGCCTGCTGGTCGCCGCGGCGATGCTCAAACTCCACCTCAAGTCTCCCGCTCTGGCGCTTCTGGACTCCATCGCCCCGCCCGCGGACATGGACCCGGCCATCGCCCAACTCCGCCGAGCCGCCGACGCGACGCCCGAGTCACCCGTCGCTGCCGACGAGCGCATCGAATGCGCCCGCGCGAACCTGCACGCCTTACTGCGGCGCGAGGACGACGGCGACGCCCGCGTCCGCATCCGCTCGGCACAGCGTGCCTTCGACGCATGGGCCGAACAGGCCCGCACGCTCTCGGCGTACCGCACGCCCACCGGCGGCATCGTCACCCGCCCGCACGCCGCGGCCGCCGACGAACCCTTCGCCTCATTCATCGAGCAACCCGGCCTGCCCGAGGGCACGCCCGTGCTGCCCATCGCGCCCGACGCGAAGAACGCGCCGCGCGGCGCAACGGGCATGAAGCCCCTCTACGTCGATGGCTTCGACACTCCGACCGTCGTCCTTCGGGCTCACGAGCAACTCACACGTAACCCTGACGGCTCGTGGCCGCTCATCGCCGTCGTGCAGCGCGAACCACGCACGTTCCTCGATGCGCTGGCCCAGCGCCCGCTCGAGCCGCTGCTCGCCGCCGACCGCTTCGCGTGCTTCGTGGGCGACGACGCGTCCGCACTCTTCCGCGACTTCCTCATCAGCCGCATCGACCTGCAACTGGGCGGCCATGTGCTCGCCGCCGGCTCGCCGTCTCACCAGGGCGCGATCGAACCCGTCCTTCGCGACGTGCTCGCTCGGCAGGAGCATGAACTCGTCCGCCTGCGCGACGCCGTGGCCTCGGCGTATGTCGGCAAGAACGCCGACTACTGGCGTGACCGTTTCGCCCGCGCGCTCGCGGCCACCGCCGCCCCCGCCGAGCCGCTCCGCGTGCTCATCCCCACGTGCAGATTCTCCACGTTCATCAAGCACTCCTCCGCCGACCTTGCCCGCACGCTCGAGCGTCTGGGCCATCAGGCCCGCGTGCTCATCGAGCCCGACGACTCCAGTCAACTCAGCGTGCTGGCTCACGCCCGCGCGTGCGCCGAGTTCCGCCCCGACCTGGTCGTGCTCATCAACTACCCGCGCTCCAGCGTGCCGGGCCTGCCCTCGAATGTGCCGTTCGTCTGCTGGGTGCAGGACGCGATGCCGCATCTGTTTGATCCGCGCGTCGGCGCGATGCAGACCGGGCTGGACTTTGTGATGGGCCACCTGCACACCGAGTTCTTCACGCAGTACGGCTACACCCGCCAGCGCACGCTCAGTTCCTGGTGCGTCGCCAGCGACGAGAAGTTCGCCCCCGACTCGCTCCGGCCCGTTTCGCCCGAGCGCAGGGCTCGCCTGAGCGTCGATGTCGCCTTCGTCACGAACCACTCCGAAACGCCCGAGCAGATGCGCGCCCGCCTGATCCACGCCGCCGCCGCCGGCCCCGAACGAGACATGCTCGCGCCCATGGTCGAGGCCGCGTGCGACTCGGCGCTCCAGCAGGCCCGCGTGTCGCTCGCCCTCGGCGCGACGTACCCGCACGCCATCGACCGCGTCGCGCGCGCACCCGATGACTGCGGCCCCGGCGCGGCTCTCTGGCCCGAGACCCTCGCCCGCAATGCCGTGCTCGCCGTGACCGGCAAAGAGCCCGAGCAGCACTGGGTCACGATGCTCACCCACCAGATCATCCGACCGCTCATGGACCGTGCCATCCGCCACGAGTCCGCGCACTGGGCCGCGAGCATCTGCACCCGCCGCGGCTGGTCCTTCCGCCTCTACGGCAAGGGCTGGGAGTCACACCCGACGCTCGCGCGCTTCGCCGGCGGCTCGCTCGATCACGGCGAAGACCTCCGCGCCAGTTACGCACTGGCCGGCGCACAACTCCACGCCACCGGCGGCTCCGCGTATCACCAGCGCGTCGTCGAGTGCGCGCTCGCCGGCGGTCTGCCCATCACTCGCCGAAAATACACCGACGCCATGCTCGCCATGGCCCACATGGAGGCCCGCGCCTGCGACGCGGGCCAGCCCGTGGCCTGCGACCTTGCGCGAAAGTGGGAGTGGGTCCGCATCGCCGACGACTGGCGCATGCTGGCCCTGGCTTCGGGCCTGCAACGCAACGCCATCACCGTGCCCGACCTGTTTCCCCGCCTGCCCGAACTGCGCGAGCAGCCCTGGCTGCGCTTCCACAACCACGAGCCGGACTTTCAGGAAAACTTCATTGCCGGCGATCTGCTCGAAACCGGCTTCTGCACAGAGCATGAACTCGAGTCACGCCTCGAACTCGCCCTCGCCCGCGGCCCCTGGCGCGAGCAGATGACCCGCACCATCCGCCAGCGCGCCCTGGCGTTCTACACGCACTCGGCACTGGTGCGAAACATGCTCTCGATGGTCGCAACCGGTTGCGCAAATCAGTGATCGTCGCGAACCGGTCATGATGGCCGAGATCCAGCGGGCGGCGCGTCCTTACGCCGCCCGATGGAACTCGTACCGAAGGCCCATGTGGAACCGTCCCTGGTCATCACACACGCAGTGAACCACCGTCGCCACCCGATCCGGAATCGGCGTGTTCCCGCTCACCAGCATCACACGCGTGCCCACCTCCAGCTCCGTCGTGCTCGTCACGCCCAGCCCCGTCGCGCTCGTATCGACAATGTCCAGCGGCAGCACGCCCTGCCGACTCGGCCCCGCGAACATCGCCGTGATCCGGCTCTCCACCCGCCGACGCGAGTACTCACGCCGCTCCTGCGCCAGGTGATCCGTCCGCCAGTTCAGCGCCCGCGCCCGCGTGTGCAGCAACTCCACCATTGCGTCGCTCTCGCCGGCGCGGGTGCATCGATCGGCTCGCTCGTGTCGCGGGGTTCGGGAGGTCAGGTGCAGCATGCTCGGGCTCCATCGATCCATCGAGTGTCTGGTGGTCTCGCCACAGAGGGCATCGGAGCATCGCCAGCGCAAGTTCAATGTGGATAGCGCAAAGACCCCGGGCTGGGGCACTTACCCCATGCAGCCGACAACTTCTCCCGCTGATTTGGCTGGCCTTGAGAGGTGGACGACCCTCGCGGATTCCACCCATCGCGCGCCAGAATTGCCGATTTCCCTTGGCGAGTATTGCGCATCGACCATCATCGATACGCCACGATCCGTGCCGCGGTCCACGTTCCGAATCATCGGCCGGCTCAGTGGCGATGACGGTCCCCGACATCGAACGCCGGCGGCATCGCCGTCCGCGCTCCGGTCTCGTCGCTGGCCCGCTGCATCCGCCTGGCCAGCAGAAAGGCCAGCTCCAGCGACTGTTCGTAGTTCAGCCGAGGGTCGCACAGCGTGTGGTAGCTGCGTGACAGGTCGCTCTCGCGGATGCCCGCGCTCCCGCCGACGCATTCGGTCACATCCAGCCCGGTCAGTTCGATGTGCACCCCGCCCAGGAACGACCCGTGCGCCCGGTGAATGTCCCACGAGGCCTCGAGTTCCGCCAGCACATCATCGAACGAGCGCGTCTTGACCCCGCCGCTGGTCACGATCCCGTTGCCGTGCATCGGGTCGCACGTCCACAGCACGCGCCGCCCGGCGATGCGCACCGCGTCGATCAGCCCGGGCAGCACGCGCTCGACCTTCGCCACGCCCATCCGCGGGATGAGCACCATCTTGCCCGGCTCGTCCGCCGGGTTGATCGCGTCGATCAGCCGCAGCAGGTCCTCCGCGGTCGTCGAAGGGCCGATCTTCACGCCCACGGGGTTGCGGATCCCGCGGAAGTACTCGATGTGCGGCCCGTCCAGCCGTCGCGTCCGCTCGCCGAGCCAGGGCATGTGCGTCGAGAGGTTGTAGTGCCCCGTTCTCCTGGGCACGGTCCGCGTCTGCGCCGATTCATACTCCAGGTTCAGCCCCTCGTGAGACGTGTAGAACTCCACGCTCTGCGGGTCTCCGCCCGGCTTCTGCCCCATCGCGCTCATGAACCGCAGCCCGTCACCCACCATCGCCTTCAGCCGCGAGTACTCATCGCGCAGCTCTGTCGTCAGGTCCGCGTGACGCATGAAGCCCAGGTCCCAGTACTCCGGGTGATGAATGTCCGCAAAGCCCGCGTCAAGCAGCGACCGCACGAAGTTCAGCGTCATCGCCGCGTGCTTGTACCCCTCGACCATGAGCCACGGATTGGGCGTCCGCGCCTCGAGCGTGTACGGCGCGCGGTTGATCAGATCCCCGAAGTAACTCGGCAGCGTCAGCGTCTGCCCGTCGACCTGCCGCGTCTCGCTCATACTGCTCCGCGGCTTGGCATACTGCCCCGCCATCCGCCCCACACGGATCACCGGCTTCTTGCCCGCGTACACCAGCACCAGCGACATCTGCAGAAGGATCTTCAGTTTCGCCGTGATCACCCCCGGCGTGCACTCGTCCAGCGTCTCGGCACAGTCGCCGCCCTGCAGCAGGAACCGCTTGCCCTCCTGCGCCTGCGCGATCAGGTTCTTGAGCCGCTCGACCTCCCAACTTGTCACCAGCGGCGGCAGCGACCCCAGCACGCCCGCCGCCTGCCGAACTTGCGCCTCATCCGGATACGGCGCGACCACCGCCTTGGCCGTCGGGTCAACCCGGCTCCGCCAGGAGTCGGGCGACCAGTTCGCCGCCGCGGGAAAGGGGCTGCCGGAAGGATCACTGGCGTTGGGCTCGTTGAGCGGGTGCATAGTGCTGAAGACGCGGCTTTCTTCGAGGGAGTGGATCCAGACGGAACAGGGTCGCAAAGTCTACACGGCGTCCGCCGTTTGTCCCGCCAATCAACGCACACTCGCGGGGACCCCTCATCGACGATCATCGCCCCGCAGGAACCAAACTTGAGGCCCAAACGAGAAATTCCTGCGCACCACTGAATATCGGTCCCGAACACGCCGATGACCTTCCCAGTCCGCCATGTGGCGGCAGACGCGGGGCCGATGCCCCGTACTCACGCCCGGCGATGGACCGCCGGGTCAAACCTCTGTCAAGGAATCAGACATGCCGACGAAGACGACCAAGCGCACCAACAGCCGCACCACCAAGCGGGCGACCAAGCGCACCACCAAGGCCCGCAAGACGACCAAGGCCCGCAAGACCACCCTCAAGATCACCGCCCGCAAGGCCACGCGCCGCACCACCGCCGGCCGCACCACGGCCCGCGCTCGCAAGGCCGCCTGAGCCTCGCACCCCACAGGGTGCACACCTCGGCAAAAGAAGGCCCCGTCACCCGCCACCGCGCGGCTGACGGGGTTTTTCGTTCCCGCCCGAATCGCCCGCCCGCATCCCGCGCCCCAAAACCAAACCGGCCCGCCCCATGAGCGGGGCGGGCCGGAAGAGTGTTCACCATCTACCGCTGACCGATCTGCTCACGGGCACGGCGTGAAGAACGCCTGGAAGAACAGCCCGAAGTCGCCGTTGTCAACCACCCCGTCGGAACCGGGGTCGCCGTCGGTGTTGGCGATGTCCGCAACCAGGTGCAGCGGGTCGCTCGGGTCGAGGAAGAACGCCTGGAAGAACAGGCTGAAGTCCCCGTTGTCCACAGCGCCGTCCGCCCCGGGGTCTCCGTCCGTCGAGGCGATGTCCGCCGGTGTACAGCCCGTACCGGCATCGAACGTCACAAGCGTGATCCAGCGGATCTCGAACGGTATGAGTTTCGTCAGCGACGCGAACTGGGTGCCGACCGACGAGTTCAGTCGCACCGACACCGGAACGCTCGTGACCGGGCTGGAGTTGAACGCCACATTCGGGAATTCGGCCAACTCGCCCAGCAACCAGCCGTCGTCCGTCGGCGCAGGAATGTTGTTGCCCGTTCGATAGTCGCCCACGCCGATGTAGTACGTGCCCGGCCCGAACGCGCGGATCAGCCTGCTGGTCCCATTGAACGGGTCCGTCGGGTCATCCTCGTTGACAAAGCCCGCGATCGCGTTGAAGTTCGAGTCGTACACCAGCAGGCCCGTGTCCGTGTTCTGCGGCCCGTTCTGCCCGTTGGTCGTCAGCGTCAACGTGCCCGCCGGAACGCTCGCAAAGGGCGTCGTCGGCGTGACGGTCTCGGTGCTCATCAGCAGCGAGTACGGCGCGACATTTTCCGCGCTCAGCCCCGCGATCGCCAGGTACATGTCCCGCTGACCCGTGCCCAGCCCGTACCACTGCACAAAGTCGCGAGGCGTCGTCCCAGTCCCGGAGAACTGAATCGCCAGGTCGCTCCCGACGCTCGGCTCGCCCCCGCTCTGGAACAGCCCTCGCAGCGACATCCCGTGCAGACCCGTCGGCGATTCGATCGCCACCCGGTACCGCGTGATCCCGGCCGCCTGCGGCGCACTGATCAGGTAGTAGTCCGGGCTCAGCACTCCGCACCCGAGGCGGTCATCATCCGCCGAGATACCCGCGATCCGGTTGCCGGGAACAAACGCCACCGGCGTCGCCTGGCTCTTGTTGTTGTTCGGCTCGATCTCGTTGGTCGTGCCCAGCGGCGCGGGCGTCGGCGGGATGAACGTCGCCTCCGGCTCGAAACTCGTCCGGATCTGATACAGATCCGCTCCGGGGATCACGTTGGCGTTGTTGAACGTGCTCACCGCGATGAAGTACGTTCGGCCGGTCTGCAGGGCCAGGCGAACACTGCTGCGTGAGCCGCAGGCGTCATCGTCGATCCCGACCTCGGTCAGCGCGCCGCAGATGCCCTCGTACACGCTGACGATCGTGTCGCCGACCGTCGTGCCCGTTGCGGGGGTGCAGGTCTGGAACGTCCACACGCCGCACTCCTGCGGGGTGATCTGGTAGAACAGCACGCGGTTGGCGATGGTCAGGCCGGGAAGCCCGGGGCTGGGCGAGGGCCGGGCGACGCTGGTGCTCTGGGGCGTGGTGAGATTGGGGAACGGGCCGAACGAGGCCAGGTCGATCGCCCCGAAGCAGTCGGCGTTGGGCGCGATCACGGTCAGTTGCACGTTGGCGGTGCCCACGCGGTTGGGGGCGACGCTCTCGCGGACGCGCACGGGGATCGTGTACGTTCCCGGCGCGGCGGAGGGAATGGCGACCGAGGCCGCGGTGAAACTCAGGTTGCCGCCGTCGTCGCTGAGCGTCACGATCCCGCCGCCCATGGATGCGAAGTCCGCCGTGACAACGTGGTTGCCGAGCGTCGTCGGGTTCGTCCCCGCAATGACGCTCGCGTTGATCGCGAAGAACTCACCCGAGCTGCCGTTGTTGGGAGAGAACGTCGCGGTGATCGTGGGGTTGGTCGGCACGACGTTCGGCGCGACCGTGAACCGGAAGAGCGCCACGTCGAACGCCGTGTTCGTCGCCTGCGTCTGAGTGACGGCTCCGAGCTGCGTCGTGAACGTCACGCCGAAGGTCCGTGCGCTGCTCGTGCTGTTGTCGCACAGAACGATGTTCGGAAAGTCCGCACGGTTGGACCCGAAGTTGTCGTCGGCCGCGGCGGGCTGGTCGTTCCTCAGGAACTCACGGCTGAGCACCGCGTAGTACGTCCCTGGCACGAACGTCCGCGTCAGCGTCGCCGCGGGCGTGATCGCCGGCACCGGGTCGTTGTTGCCAAAGCCCGGGATCGGGTTGAAGTTCGCGTCGTAGATCCACAGATCGGTAAAGGGCGTGCCCGTCGCCAGGCTCGTCGTGATCGTGATCTGCCCCTCGGGCACGCTCGTGGTGACGAGCGTCGGCGTGACGGCCTGCCGCGTCAGTGTGCCGATGTACGAACCGCTGTTGCCGCCGATGGCCGTCGCGGCGACATACAGCTCTTCCTGCTTGCCGAACCCGTACCACTGCAGCAGCCGCGTGCCGGTGCTCGAGTCGTTGAACGCGGACTGCAGCGTCGCGTCGCTGGAGGGGTTGATCACGCCCGGCTCGCCGTTGCCCGAGACCTGCGACAGCCCGCGTGCCTGATACGTCAGGTTCGTGGGTGAAAAGTTCAGGCGATAGCGATAGATCCCGATCGGCTGCGCGACGGTCTTGATCCTGAAGTAATCCGCCGAGCCCGCGCCGGGCGTCGTCGTCGAGTTGCCGCTCGTCGCCCCGCTGATCGTGTCGCCGGGAGCCATCGTGACAAAGTTCGCCAGCGACTTGTTGTCGTTGGGCTCAACTTCCGGAAAGTTCGCGCCCAGCGCCGGGACCGATGCGAGCGCCAGCCCAAAGCCGATCACGGCACGGGCAAGCAACGAGCGGGCAGAACAAGACTGTGCGGTTGTGCGGTTCACGCGATTCTCCAGAGAGGGGTCCGAGCGAAATTCGGGCCTGACAGGCTCAAACAGCAGCCCATCAAGCCGAGACCGATGCCCCGGACCAGCGAACGGGCTCACACTGAGCCAATCCGCGGCCGCGCGGGCGGTCCCCACGAGCATGTTGTGGCGCAGCGTCGCGAGGAACAGCGTTCGCACCGGCGCGCTCAGATCGGCCCCCGCGTCAGGCTTCCGCCCGGCACAGTCTCCGATCCATTCACTCTACGTCAGGCCTCTTGCGCTGTATACACGAATCGACCCGGATCCCCGAAAACCCCGCACATTTTGAGGCCGAGAACAGGTGGAAGTCGGCCCTTTGCACACCCAATCCGGGTGTCGTTTTGTCGCAAGGGGCACCCTCGATTCACTCACCCAGCCAGCCGAGCCAGATTCGCAAGACGATCCACCGCCGACGCGATCGTCTCGCGACGCTTACAGAACGCCAGCCGCACGAGGTTCGCGCCGAGTTCGGGCCGCGAGAAGAACACACTCGGCGGAATCAGCGCGATCCCCGCGCGCTCGACGGCGAACTGGCAGAACGCCCGGTCGTCGCTCAACCCCAGCCGTCGGCTCAGCGCGCTGTGGTCGGCCATGATGAAGTATGTCCCGTCCGGCGCGTAGGGCGTCAATCCCGCGTTGCGGAGCGCGTCCATCATCACCGCGCGGTTCTCCGCGAACAGCGACACCAGGTCCGCCACGCACTCCTGCTCCCGTTCGAGCGCCCGCACCGCCGCGTGCTGCAGGGGCGTCGCGACGGCGAAGGTCAGGAACTGGTGCGCCGCCCGCACGCCCGCGATCAGGTCCGCGCTGCCGATCGCCCAGCCGATCTTCCACCCCGTGAACGAGAACGTCTTGCCCAGACTCGACAGCGTGATCGTCCGGTCGCGCATTCCGTCGAACGACGCCAGATGCAGGTGCGGGTGCGTGCCAGGCGAGAACAGCAGCCGCTCGTACACCTCATCCGTGATCGCGATCACATCGTGCCGCTGGCACAACCCCGCGATCATCGCGAGTTCCTCACGCGTGAAGACCTTGCCCGTCGGGTTGTGCGGCGTGTTCACCAGCACCGCCCGCGTCCTGTCGCTGAACGCCCCGCGCAACTCCGCCTCATCGAACGCGAACCGCCCGTCGCTCTGCGGCCTCAGCGCCACGAACCTCGCGACGCACCCGCTCATCGCCACAACGGCGCGATAGCTGTCATAGAACGGCTCGAACAGCACCACCTCGTCGCCCGGGTTGCAGATCCCCATGATCGTCGCCGCGATCGCCTCGGTGCAGCCGCTGGTCACGACCACCTGCGTATCGGGATTCACGATCAGCCCCGTGTCCCGCGCGAAGCGCTGCGCGATCGCCCCGCGAAGCGCGGGCAGGCCCGGCATCGGCGCGTACTGGTTGTGCTGCGTCTCCATCGCCTCCATCGCGGCGAACTTGATGAACGCCGGGCCGTCAAAGTCCGGAAAGCCCTGCGCAAGATTGATCGCGTTGTGCTCCACCGCAAGCCGGCTCATGGTCGCGAAAATCGTCGTGCCGAACGGCACGAGGTGGTCCGCGATCCCCGCTCGGCGTGAGGTCGTCGTCGGCGCACTCATGTCACTGCTCCCTTTCCGATCAGGATCCCCCGGACTATCTCACGCCGATCGCTTACGAGTAGACCTCCATGAAGATCCGGCGCGTCAGGTGGATGCTCTTGTGCAGCATCGATCGCTCCCAGGTCTTCACGTCCGCCGCCTCCGCGTCCGTCCGCAGGTACTGCTCACGCTCGGCCCCGCTCAGTTGCGAGGCGATCTGCGCCAGAATCCCCAGTTCCATCCCGGCGATGCCGCAGATATACACCAGCGTCCGCGGCCCGGCGAGCATCGGCATCAGCACCTCCGAGTCCGTCCGCAAACGATCCTGCACGTACAACTTGCCGTGCGCGCCGTTGGGCTCCCGGCTGATCGCCGGCAGATACCGGAAGTTCGGGTGCTTCTTGGCAAGGTCCCTGAAGAACCCGTCGTACAGCAGGTCCGACGAGTACGGCGATCCCATGATCAGCGCGATCTTCGCATTCGCATTCTCACGCAGCAGGTCGATGATCATCCCGCGGAACGGCGCGATCCCGGTACCCGTCGCGAAGAACACATAGTCGTGGTCCTGTGCGGCGGCGGGCAGCACGAACTTCTTCCCCGCCGGGCCGGTGACCTGAATCTTGTCGCCGGGCTGAAGATCGCAGAGGTAGTTCGAGCACACGCCCAGGAACAGGCGATGGTGATCGTGGTGCTCGTCGATCGTCCGCTTGACCGTCGTGGCCAGGATCGTGCCCTTGCCATCCTCGCCCGCGCTGGACGAGGCCAGCGAGTACAGCCGAAGCTTGTGCGGCTTGCCGTTGGCATCAACCCCCGGCGGAATCACCCCGATGCTCTGCCCCGGGATGCACCTGCCGACAAGGTCCGTCCCCGACACATCGAACTCGATATGCCGAACGAACCCCGCGGCCTTCTTGCTCGCGGTGCAGATCTCGCTCTTGGTGATCGTCGCCACACCCGGGCCGGTGGGCTTATACAGGTGCATCACCGCCTCGCGGAGGACAGGCCCGGCAGAAACGGACGCGGGGGAACCGGCAACGGTCTCGTGAGCGCTCATGGGTGGATCGTCACCCCCCGGGGCCGAAGGTCAAGTGCCCCGGCCTCACGACAACGCACGCTCGCGCGTCTACCATGCCCCGTCCGGCCCCGTCGTCCAGCCTGGCCCAGGACGCGACCCTTTCAAGGTCGAGACACGGGTTCGAATCCCGTCGGGGTCATTTTCGGTTCCGCGCGCTCGCCCCCGTTCCGGGCTTTGGGGTCCCGCCCGCGCGCCGCCAGCCCGGAGCAGCGTCCCGCGTGCAGCAGAACCCTCCTCAGCCCGCCGCGGTCAAGTTCATCTTCCTGACGCTCCTGCTCGATGTCATCGGCTTCGGGCTGCTTATCCCCGTCGCGCCCAAGATAATCGAGCGCCTCCTGGCCTCCGCGTCATCCGCCACCGCTGCCACCACCACGGCCACCGACGCCGCCGCATCCGACCCCGGCATCCTCGGCGCCCTCTCCGGCAGCACCCTCACCGGCACCGCGGCGTCCGCCTACGGCGCACTGTTGGCGATGTACGCCCTCATGCAGTTCCTCTTCGCCCCGGTCCTGGGCGCGCTCAGCGACCGCTTCGGCCGTCGCCCCGTCATCCTCATCTCCCTGGCAGGCTCGGCGATCGACTACATCGCCATGGCCCTCTCGCCCACACTCTGGTTCCTCTACCTCACCCGCGCCATCAACGGCATCAGCGGCGCAAACTTCGGCGCGTGCAACGCGTATGTCGCCGACGTCACCCCGCCGGAAAAACGCGCCGCCGCCTTCGGCATGATCGGCGCCGCGTTCGGCATCGGCTTCATCATCGGCCCGGCCCTCGGCGGCCTGCTGGCCAGCATCGACATCCACCTGCCCTTCTTCGTGGCCGCGGGGCTTACCGCGATGAACTGGCTCTATGGCTACTTCGTCCTCCCGGAGAGCCTCCCGCCCGAACGCCGACGTCCATTCACCCTCGCACGCGCCAATCCGCTGGGCAGCCTCGTTCGCCTGGCCCAGCGGCCGGTGGTGCTGCGCCTCGCCTATGCCCTGACGCTCTGGAACCTGGCGATGTACGCCCTCCACTCGACCTGGGTGCTCTACACCGCCCACCGATACAACTGGTCCCCCTTCCAGATCGGCCTCTCCCTGGCATGCGTCGGCCTCGGTGCCGCCGTCGTGCAAGGCGGCTTGGTCCGCAAAATCGTCCCCGCCCTCGGCGAGACTCGCAGCATCCTCCTGGGCGGCTCCATCGCCACCCTCGCCTACGCCGGCTACGGCCTGGCCACCGAGGGCTGGATGATCTACGTCATCATCCTCTTCGCCAGTCTCGGCGGGATCGCCGGGCCCGCGCTGCAGTCGCTCGTCACACGCGCCGTCTCGCCGAGCGATCAGGGCGAGGTTCAGGGCAGCCTCACCAGCCTCGCGTCGCTGATGCAGATCGCCGGCCCGCTCATGGGCGCGAACATCTTCCGATGGAGCATCGCCGGCGGCGAGGTGTACCACATCCCCGGTGCCGCGTTCCTGGTCTGCGCCGCCCTCGCCCTCCTCGGCACGCTCATCGCCTGGTACAGTGCTTCGCACCTGCGATCGGCACACGCACCGGCCAACTGAAGCTCGACGAGCGAGAAGTGGCCCCGGTGGGACTTGAACCCACACGCCCTGTTACGGGCTGCGGATTTTAAGTCCGCTGCGTCTGCCGTTTCGCCACGGGGCCTGTTCATCCAGATCGTACTGGCCCCGCCCGAGCCCACCGCGTGACCACCGCGACCCCTGTCCACTACTCATCCCCACGCCCGCGCTCCGATGCAGATTCGCGGTTTGTTCAATGTTTGGGTAGTCTTCCCTCGGCAACGTTCGCTAAACTCCCCGTCCCACCTTCACCCTTCGGGCGGTCCGACCGATACCCCCCCGCAGGCGTGGACCACTCCGCTTGTCGGCGGGTCCAATGGCGGGGAAGTCTTGAGCGTTTGTCGAAGGGAGCCGGATGAGGCCGACGGTTGCCGGAAAGTTCACCCCGATTCACACCCTCCGCGCGGGTCTGCTCGCGCTGGCCGCGGGGTCCGTGCTCGTGAGCGCGCCCGCGCTGGCCCAGCAGGACACGCGTCGCATCGAGCGCCAACTCCGCACCAGCGAGGCCGGCGACTACCGCGTCCGCGTTGACACTTCGCTCTCCCTGACCGAGCGCACGCAGTTCGATTACGGCGGGTTCGTCTCGCTCACGGGCATCTGGCTCAATGACTCGTCCGACAACTCCCGTCGGCTCATCCAGCCCGAGGTCGCCTTGTACGCCCGCGCCAGCCTCGACGGCGTCCACACCGTCTTTGTCCGCTCGCGATTCCCGTACCGCTCGTACAGCGAGGGCGACTCGTTCGATGGCCGCGGCGACCGCTGGATCGAGCCCTTCCTCGATCGCTACATCTATACCTTCGACCTCCGCCGGGCGCTGGAGGCGTACCAAGGCACCAGCACCGACTTCAACATCAACCTTTCCGTCGGGCGTCAGTTCGTTGACTGGGGCGCGGGCCTGGCCCTGAGCGAGACCCTCTACTCCGCCCGCACGATCATCGAACTCAACCGCCAGTTCAAGATCGACACGCTCGTGGGCCTCACGCCCGAGCACACCGCCGACTTTGATGCCTCGCGCTTCAACTCCGACGAGAAAACCCGCCGGAGTTACATCGGCGTCAAGCCCACGTACACCTTCAGCGGCGGCACGGAGGTCTACGCCTTCGCGCTGATCATGCGTGACCACTACGCCGACTCCCGAGGCCGCCCGCCGATTCCCGCAGCGCTCGCTGTCGACTTCCGCACCAACGCCGAGTATTGGGGCCTTGGCGGCTCGGGCTCGCTGAGCCCGGACCTGCTCTGGCAACTCGAGGGCATCTTCCAGACCGGCTCGTCGAACTCCGACCCCTTCCGCGACCCGCTGGGCCAGCAGAGCAAGCAGGACATCTACGCCGGCGCCGCCCGCGGCCAGCTCACCTGGCTCGTCCGCGATGCCGCCCGCTCACGCGTGCAGGGCGAGGCCCTCATGTTCACCGGCGACGGCGACCGCAACGTCTCCACCGACACCATCGGCGGAAACCGCCGATTCACCAACGACGAGGGCTTCAACTCCCTGGGCTTCGCCAACACGGGCCTGGCCTTCGCCCCCGCGCTGTCCAACCTCATCTCCACACGCCTCGGCGCATCGACCTACCCGCTCGCGGGCAACGAGATCTTCGATCAGCTCCAGCTCGGTGCCGACGTCTTTGTCTTCAGCAAGTACACCTCGCGCGGCGCGATCGATCAGCCCTCGCGCGACGCCATGTTCCTCGGTTCCGAACTCGACCTCTACGCCAACTGGCGACTGACCGGTGACCTGGCCGTTCAGGCCCGCTACGGCGTGTTCTTCCCCGGCGCGGGCCTTCAGAACCGCGACACCCGCCACTTCCTGCTTCTGGGCGTCACGCTCTCGTTCTGATCCGCGCCCCCGCCCCCGCGATTTGTTCACCCCGCAGACCACCGCCTTCGACAACCGCCTCCGACCCCCCCCGCCGCCACGCTCCGAGCCACGTCATGACGACACACGATCCACGCACCACATCCTCCGCGACGCGAGCCGCCGCGCTCGCGCTTGTGACGGGGCTCTGCATCGCGATCACCGGCTGCGCCCGCACCACCATCGAGAACACCCTCGAGACCAACTACGACGCGGCCGACCCCGGCGCACAGGTCAACTTCTGGCACACACTCCCCGAGCGCTCCGCCGTCGCCAATGACGAAGGCCTTCACGGGCTGTTCATCCTCGCCGACGGCAGCGACCCGCACACCGCCTACGACGCCCGCGTCGCCGACGCACGAGCACGCGGCTGGGTCGGCTCGTCCTGGAACGAGCCCGCGGGCCTGGCCATGCAACGCGGCACGCTCGCCGCCGCCGTCGCGAGAATCGTCGAACTCCGCGGCGGGGTCATGTACTCCCTCTTCCCCGGCCCGCGATACGCCACCCGTGAACTCATCTCCCGCGGCATGATTCCCCCGGGCTCCAGCGAGAACCAGGCCATCACCGGCCTTGAGTACCTCGGTGTCATCGGGCGCGCTCAGGACGTCATCACCATGCGCGAGGCTCAGCAGGCCGCGAAGGACGCTGCCCAGCCCGCGCCGACTTCGCCCGACGCCGCTCCCGCTCCCGCCGCCGAGCCCGCTGCC